>OGPF01000080.1_pt1 | contig 63873 bp, 56 predicted proteins | sample 1552871 | NCBI WGS metagenome assembly OGPF01 (sample SAMEA2580276, study PRJEB22360) | human gut metagenome | biome: human gut; feature: human-associated habitat; material: faeces | place: Denmark | collected 2008/2010
AGATGCCGGAAAAGCAGCGCAATGTCTTCATCGCCATCTCTGCAGAGGGCGAAGCAAGAAGCGTAAGGAGCGGAGCCTTCGCCAAGAAATATCATCTCCCGTCGCCAAGCTCAGTGAATTCTGCCCTAAAGGGATTGCTGGAGAAAGATTTTATCACCCAGCAGGATGATGCCTACGTGGTATATGACAAGTTCTTCGACTTATGGCTGAAAAAATACATGAAGTAAGGTCAAAAAGTATATTTGCATTCTAATTGCGATTGATAAAGAAAGAGCAGACACTCAACATCTTGGCTGATGTTTTCTGCCCCCCGAGTTTTCGTATTATATATAGAGAATATTTATGACAATTCTTCCAACAAGTCCCTTTCATTCTCAACAATACGCTTTACAAATTCTTCATACGAACTACAATTCTTTGGTATTGCCAAAGCGTACAACGACAAAGAACCTAAGTAACTATCCTTATGCATATTTTGAGAAATAATCTTATTATTCTCACTCTTATAAGGACATATAATGCCACCTTTATTGGCTTTTAACCTATACATATAAGCCATAATCTGATGTACATCATCACGACTAATATCAAGACTATTTCCTTTCACGGCAAGTCTTTTATACTTTGCATCAAGTACAAAATCTTTTTTCCAAAAATCAGGAAATCTTTGTCCTCCATGTTCAAAAAGATAAATTGCACCAGTCCCTAATTTATTTTCTGGGTGTGTAAATCCTACGTCATACAAGAGAGTGTTTAGATATTCTTCCCATAACCATGCTCCATCAAATAGCACTCCATAGATTCTATCATCATTAGTTCCATACTTGATTTCCTCTTGACGAAGAATTTGAACGCATAGTTTCTGTAAGACAATATATTCCGTATAAAAAGGATGGTGGCAAGGAACAAGATTATTTTGTAAAACCTTCATCCTCTCTGAATGACGGTAAGACGGAGTATATGAAATAATTTTCTTTATGTAGTCTGCAATAGTATTGTCGGACGACAGAATTGCATTACCCAAAGGTATAGTCTTTATATATTCTATTGTGTGCCGTATTAGTTCGGTAACAGAATTGTCAAGACTGAAATCTCTTGTATTATACGAGATAGTCCCTCTGAAAGGGATATTTTCCCTAATATGACGACTTAAGTCTATTGTTCCACGTACATTTGAATCGTTATGTTTGAATCTTTTATATTCTTTATAGATGCCTTGACACATTGCTCTTTTCAACATGGCAGGGAACATAAATAGAAGAAAATCAAAAACATTATCTTCTGATGTTGTAAAGTCTAAGTTAAAGATGTTGTACGAAAATACCTTTTGCAACATATAGTGAAGAAACAAATCATGTTCCTCATCATCGAAACGTGAGTATATCTTCAGCTGTTGTTTCTTTCGTCCAACAAAACCCATAATATTGTTAGACTTTATCCTGACCGAATTGTCATCTTCAGCATAGATGTCAACAATAGTATTGTCGCCAATTTTATCATTGGTATCATCTATGCTCATTGGGAAAACAAGCAGATGTTCGTTTTCTTCGCATAGTTGCCCAATGGGTTTATTGGCGATAGGAAGTAGGTCTGCGACATCATGACGTGAGCAAACCTTTCCAGTACGAATGTTGTCTTGAATTGTTATCATTGGTCTGCGTCATCTATTGTTGTGCCATTCAACGAATCAAAATATATTTTCTTAAGATCTTCAACTTTTGCGTCTGCATTACTATATCCACGTAGATACTCTTTAAGGAGTATTTCAATGTGCATATCCCATAATGCAGTAAAATCGCCATTATAGCGTTCTTTGTCCAGCTTCAAAAAATACGCTGGACCTATCTGATAAGCAGAGCCAAGTCCTCGTGTTTTTGTAATCGCCTTATTCAAATTTGCCATTACTCTTGTTACTTTTTCGCAAGTATCATGGTCGAGTTTTTCTGAAAGCATTTCTAAACGATCTTCGGGTTTTATCTCCTTCCATGCAAAACGTCTGCGCAAAGCAAAGTCCATACTTTCCACGCTTCTGTCGATGTCGTTCATTGTTGCAAGGATATATACATTCTCTGGTACAAAGAGTCCATCAGCAAAGACATCATCCTTGTTGATGAGATTTTGATATTGTGTCTTTACTTTACCCTTTTCTCCCCTGTAACCAGGATCAATCGCATAGAATAGTTCGCCAAATATTTTGGATAGATCACCACGATTAATTTCATCAATGATGAATACATAAGCACCTCCTGAATTTGAGTGTTCTGAGGGAAGCCCGATTGCTTTCTTGCAGAATTTTTTGAAAACTCCGTCTATCCGTTCAAAGCCAAGTATATCTCCTTTCTTTATTGGTCTTAACCCTTCTACAAAATCAGTATAGTCATAAGATGGATGAAATTGAACGAATTCTACTTCTGCATCCATAGCTTTGGCTATTTCTTTTGTAAGGAAAGTCTTACCTGTACCTGGAGCACCTGTAAGAACAAGGTTCTTATTTGCTTTAAGAAGTTTAATATATGACTGAATTATTTCCATATTACATGTTTGCTTTTCTGACGAGTTTTTTAAATAATCACGAACCTGCCATGAGTAAGTACAAATATCATAGACAGAATTGTATTTTAATTTGGATTTGAAAAAAGTCAATAAACTGTAGCTCGTTTTAAACCAACTATTAGGATCTATTTCTGGAACATCTTCTACTCCTACATTTCGCATAAGATTAAATGTTTCCACTAAGCGACTTTCCTTCACGATTGTACATAACAGATTTGGTTGTAATGAAGCAATTAGACGGTTGGTTGCTGCCATTCTATTTTGGTTAGTTCGTTGTCTTATAAAGACTTTAATTTCTTCATAGACATCCCATTTAGGGGAATCTTGACTTTCTGCAATAGCTTTAAGCATCGGAGCTAATTCATTCCAATCATCCTTTATCTTAGTCTTTTCTTCATCTGTAAAATACCCTTGCTTTAAAGATGATACACATTGGTCTCCTCCTCGTTCAAAGAACTCATAAAACAAATCCTGGTCCCAATCTTGCCATCTTTCACAAGCCTTTGCGCTTTCTATGAATTTTGGCACAAAGTCGCAATAATTATCATGCCATTCTTGCCAAATATCAATTTTGTTGATAATGTCTTGTAGTTCCATATTACACCTAATTTCCGCAGCACTATGAGTTAGTATTTTTAAGTACCTGAGCAACAAAAAGTTGCTCAGAATTTTGCCATGTCGGATTTTTCACCTACCTTAGTGCTGCAAAAAGAAGTATGGCAAAATCTCCGAATGACATGGCAAATGTACAAATAAAATCCGAGATACTTACTCCTTTTGGAGGAATCTTTCCGATCATGGATCAATTTAATACTCTTTTGGTGAAAACTGGCGAAAACGGAACATACCCACCCACTCGAAATAGTAGTATTGACTCTTTGGAAGCGAGTGTTGGCTTGCATATTGCCCCCGAGCTTGTCGTGGCGACAAGCGTTTATTTTCACCCCTTTTTATGAAGTTAACTTCGTAGGCCGATGAAGTTAACTTCGTAGGCCAATGAAGTTAACTTCGCAGGCCTACGAAGTCAATATACTTTTTCGAGCCATTTTAGTGGGGTCAGCCGAGAGGGCAGGAAGCCTGCTCACGACTGCATTTTGGACATCATTTTCAAGACATCAAACAAACAGCATTCTTTCATTTCCCCGCCTCCATAAATACGGCATAGTCTAAGGCCAAGTATGTCGTTCAATGTTGTTTTCAAAAGCATGACAGAGAAGGCCATGATGGTGTGCAACTTGGTGTCACTTTCGACCAGCCCATCACCTCGGTGAGGAGTTCGATCCAGAAAATCTGGCTCTCGCCCTTCTCATATCCCCTGCCTTCCCATTTCTTGGCGAAGTCAGCGGCAGCCACACTTTGTTGTTTCTCTGTCTAGATTTTGTTTTTCTTCCAGATACAAAGATAGCCATTAAAAACAGAGTTTCCAAAAGATCCGGGATAAAAATATCATTATCCGCGCTTCATAGAGCGTCATGTCAGAGAAAAAACGTATATTTGCATTCTAATTGCGATTGATTAAAGAAAGAGCAGACACTTAACAAGATAAAAGGAGAGGAGAAAGCATGGAGGACAGAGAACGATTGCTAAAAGGTTGCCCAGAGTTCGACCGCCTTGCCTTTACCGTGCTGGCTATCGAAGCCTCGGCACAGAAAATGGGCATATCGCCATCTGAAATGAGAAGGCGGCTGGACAAAGTGGGACTTATCAAGAGTCTCATTCAGGACTGCTATGAGACATTGCATACCGAAAGCCGCGAAGCTGTAGCAAACGACGTGGTCGAGGCTCTTAAAAATTGGGAGAAAGAAGAATGATGGAAAAGCAAACATTATATCATGGCTCAAACGTCATTGTGGAGCAGCCATTAGTAAGCATTGGTAGAAAAGACTTGGATTTTGGTCCAGGCTTTTACCTCACGCCATTGTTTGAACAAGCATCCCAATGGGCTGTTCGTATCAAGACAATTAGACGAGCAGAATTTGCAATAGTAAACGCCTACGAACTCGATCTGCTACCCAACTACAACACAAAGCGATTCGATGCTTACGACAAAGAATGGCTCGACTTCGTTGTAGACAGCAGGACAGGAAAACAGCCCTGGAGTGGTTTTGACATTATAGAAGGTGGCGTTGCTGATGATCGTGTCATCGATGCCGTCGAAGCCTACATCAATGGTTATGCTGACGTAGAGCACACACTCCGCCAGTTGGTTTATCACAAGCCCAACTACCAAATATGCATTTTAAACCAAAAGATAGTTGACAACTATTTACAATTCAAGTCATACGAAAGGATATAATTATGTTAGACTTTTTATTGTGGAACAAAATAGCACGTATCATTGCACAACTGGCAGACACGCTGCATATATCAACAGACCGGGCGCTGCAAATCTTCTATGACTCGGAAGTCTGCCAAATGCTTCACGACAAAGAACTTGGGCTGCATCTGATGAGCGACACCTATATTGTCAACGACTTGATAGAGGAGCTACGGAGAAAGCAATAGGCTGACTTCCGTGAGGCTTCCTCGGAAGGCACACCCGATATCGAAAACGTTAAACGTTAAAACGTTAAAACGTTAGTAGGGCGGGCCCGACAAGCGCACCCACCCTACCACTATATATATAATCCCAATTACTCTTCAAACTCTACCAGCGCCTGGCGGAAAACGGAGCGTACCCGGCCCAGTATTACCAACGAATGCTCCAGTTGCAGACGCAGGGAAGCCTCATCGCTGTAGAAGAACTCGCAACTGGCCGTGACCTCCGTGAGGTTGGTGTCTATGTAGATCTTTGCCAGCCTCACCTCCCGCGTGAGTTTGTTGCAGAGAGTGAGGACCTTGATCTCCTCTCCTTCGCTCATCTCGTAAAACTGCGGCAGCATGACCACGAGGAAGGGAGTTTCCTCCTGTTGGGTGGCGAGCACATAGAGGTGCTTCATCTGAAAGCGAAACAACACGTCGCCGTCGCTATCCACCCGCGGCTGGTAGCCCATGTCTTCCAGCACGCTGATGACCATTGATCTTTTGTCCATAAGAATGTTCTCCAGTTATGATTCGTTGTCGTCCGTCAGTTCCTCGCAGCCCTCGCTCGTATCGTCGCTATCGGCGAACTGCTCCTCGATGGCCTTCACCGCCTTGCTGGCGAAGACCACGCCGGCCTCCAGATGGGCAATAATCCGAGAGATCAAGGCCTCCAGATCCTCGCCGCCGAAGAGCTCGCGCTCGTAGCAGAGCCACATGCTATGGCCCGGGGTGAACGCCTTGACATATTTCAGCGAGGCGTTGATCTTCTCCGAGAGCGCACAATATGTGGCGACATTCTCCTCGTCGTATTCATAGAAGCCTGGGAGCGCAATGGCCAGGAAGTCTTCGTCGTCCTCGTTGCACAGATAGAGAAGCGTCATGCCTTCATACTCAAACTCATAGCCGACGTCGTCGCTCTTCTCCAAGCAGAAACCAAGACGGGCAAAAGCCTCTAAGATTTTTTCTTTCATAATCGTTTACATTGATGGGTTATACGTTGTTGTTATCGAAATCCGATGCTGGCCGGCTGACCGTCCCTGTCCTTGGGCGAAAACTCCCTGTGGACGCGCTGGTATTCGCGCAGGTCGCGACTGCTGACCGAGGGGCTGCGCCCGGAGATGATCTCTTCAAGCTGCTTCTGGGTGATATTCTGCAGCGTATGCTCTCCGCAGCCTATCGCCTCGTTGAACTTCTTGCGCGCTGCCGACTTCACGATATAGTTGATGTCGCTGCAGTTGTAGCCTTGCGTCAGGTGGGCAAGCCGGTCCATGTCTATGTCCTCTTCCCTTGGCAACTTGGCCAGTTCCAGGGCAAACAGACTCTTGCGGGCCTCGTGGTCGGGCATGTCCACATAGACCAGTTCGTCAATGCGTCCCGTCCTCAGCACGGCCTTGTCGATGCGCTCGGGATGGTTGGTGGCGGCAAGGACATAGACGCCTTTGTCGGAAGCATGGTTGAGCATACAGAGAAACTCGTTCACCTCGCTGTCGTAGTGCTGGTTGTTTTCGTTTCCTGTGCGACGCGGCACCATGGCGTCAAACTCGTCAAAGAAGAGCAATGCCGGCGCGTGTCTCTCCGCATTCTTGAAGACCTCGCCGATCTTCTCCTGCGTGCCGTGCACCATGGTGCTGGCCAAATCGTCCGGGACGACCTTGATAAAGTGGATGCCAACCTCCTCAGCCATTTTCTCGGCAAAGAACGTCTTGCCACATCCCGCAGGCCCATAGAAGAGCATGGAGGGAGGACGGATGCCGTAGGCGTCGGCCAGATCACGATATTGGAGCACATTGATAAAGCCCTCCTTGACCCGCTGCTTCAGGTCCTCCATGCCGGCAATGTCGCCAAAGCCATTGCCATGCTTCTTGGCCGTCGGCTGAGGCTTGGACCTGGACTTGCTGCTTGACTGATCGCTCGTCTGGTCGCTCGTCGGCTTCCTCTGGGGAACCGCTGGCTTTCCGCCACTGATGCGGCGGAGCCATTCCTTTTCGGCTGTTGTTCTATCCATCTTTGCGTCCTCCGTTTTTCGTTTTCGTTGTACGATGTTTATGTCCGTAGTCGTTGCACGACGTTTATATTCGTTTTCGTTGACGATCTTTATATTCGTAGTCGCTGCTCGACGTCTATGTATATAGAGGACGAAAAGCATGGAGATTCTATCAGCGCAAGTGTGTCCTACCAGTTTTTTTATCCTGAATATTCTACTGGTTTTGACCCTAAAGATCTTACAGCTTTGACCTGAATATTCCACAGAATTTGACCCTAAGATAGCCACCTTCCCGATGGTAACTTAAGACCGACTTCGATGATAACTTATGGGTGGCACGGAGGGTAACTAAAGACTGCAACCAGGTCGATTGTGTCGCTTTGATTTTTGCACTTCCATTTTTTATTCTTACTTTTGCAGACATCATTCAGACCCACCGGGTGAACCATCCACAAGAATTTAATGTGGCAACTACGGCAATCACCTGGTGATGAAGAAATGGATGAAGAAAAGAAAGAAATGAAGAAAAGAAAGATTTGAAAATGACAAAAGGATCACTTATACTTCTATCGTCAGTCATGATACTCGTGTCAACTCTCACCTGTCGGGCTACTTGTCCCGACTCGATCCGCCAGCAAAAGATGTTGGAGGAGGAGCAGGACTTCTTGGCCAATATGAAGCCAGGACTGCAGGATATACAGATGATGGCCGTAAGGAAAGCAATGGAAGGCAATGACACCGAACTACAGCAGATAAGGCAGAGCCGAAACCAGCCGCCTACTTTGCCGGAAGGCGTCAAGACTTTCTATCCGAGAGAGAACATCTGTCTCTTCTCTCCCAAGCATAAGACTGACCACAAACGCCCCATCCTGCTCTATCTCCATGGCGGTGGATGGTGCTTTGGCAGCATCAACAGTTGCGCGCGGTTCTGTGCCGCTGTAGCCCTGGAGGCCGACTGTCTGGTGGCAGCATTAGACTATCGTCTGGCACCTGCCCACCCCTCCCCTGCCGCACTCGAAGATTGTCAAAGGGCAGTACGTTACCTGCAAGAGCACGCGGCCGACTGGGGAGGCGACACCACGATGATAGCCGTAGGAGGAGACAGTGCTGGGGGCAACCTGGCATTGGCAACCGCCATGTCAGCATCGGGCATTCGCAAAGTGATACCGATTTATCCCGTGACCAAACTCTTCACCGAAAGGACTCCTTCGTGGGAAAAGTATGCCAAGGGGTATGGCAACGATGCTGAGCTCCTCGAAGCGTTCAACGAAGCCTATGCCAATCGTCAGGAGCGCAAGCCGCTCGTGTCGGTAGGCCTGTGTGATGACGACGCATTGAAAACGTTGCCGCCCGCGCTATTCATATCGGCAGGCCACGACATTCTCCTGGACCAAACTGCAGAACTTGTCCAGCGCCTCCACAACCTTGGCAGACCCGCCATCTACCGTGTCTATCCCACCGCCACCCATCTATTCATAACAGTCCCAGGACAGCCCACAGCTTTTGAAGAAGCCGTCAAGGACGTGAGCAGTTTCCTGAACGACCATCATGCAGCCAAGTGACTTCCACATGAGATTCATAATGGCATGAGGAGTAATTGGGTTTAAAAGAAAGAAGGCAAAATGTTAGGCAATATGGAAATATTGCCATTTCACCAAAAATCTACAGGGATGATGTTTTTTCTGAGATTCTTCATCCATGCCAAAAGTTTTACTTACTTTTGCAAACCATAGCGGATGATGCCGCTCTATAGACAAAATAAGTTTGTTATCAAAACGAGAAGTATGAAAAAGAATTGGATGATTTGGGGACTCGCCGCCATGGCGCTGATGTCCTCCTGTACAGACCAGAAGACCGCACCAACCGCGGACAACGACACCACCAGCGTGGCCCAAGACACGGCCTCTATCGACAGCATGGACCTGACCTCCATCGCCGGCACCTATGAGGGCACCCTCCCTGCCGCCGACTGCCCGGGCATCAAGACCGTGCTCACCATCCATGCCGACAGCACCTACCAGCTGACGCAGGACTACCTGGAGCGCAAGGACGGCCACGACGAGGCCAGCGGCGTGCTGCGCGTGCTCGACGGCAAGGTACTGGTGCTCGAACGCCCGTCGAGTGGCGAGCAGACCTACTACAAGGTGAAGGACGACCAGCACGTCGTCATGACCGACTCGCTGGGCAACGAGCCCGAGGGAGAGACGGCCAAACTGTATGTGCTCACCAAGACGAAGTAGGACGCTGAGGCGTCTTTCTTCACGCCACGCAACGACCTGACGACTTTATCTTTTGGGGGCTGTGTCAAACCATTGGTTTTGGCACAGCCCCCAAAGCATATACCGACAAGGCAAACGCCTCGCACGCCCCGCCTATTCCCCCTCGGGCAAGGCTGGGACAATGCGACGGACGTGGCCTTCCCTGCGAGAGAGAATCAGGGGCACGCGCTCCACCACCACGACCGAGGTGTCGAGACCGAGCGCCTTGGGCTCGTCGATGCTGATCTTGCCTATGAGCGCATAGAGACTCATCAAGAGGTTGTGGCGACGGTCGAACGAGTCTTCGGGATAATAGACGCGATGGATGATGATGAAGCGGAAGTCGCCCGCCACACCATAGCGCCGCAAGGAGGGGTAGCAACTGGTCAGATCCACCCTGCCCTCTGCCACCAAGTCCTCGACGACCTGGCGCAGATAGAGACTCACACGAGGCTCTATGCGGAAACCGATACGCATCGTCACGCTATAGAGCGTGTCCTCCACCAGCGTGCTGCAACTATACTCCAGCGTATCGGGCGCATCCACATACTCCAGGTTGATGAGCCAATAGTGGTCGGCACGCTTCGGCTGCTTGTTGATGATGGAATAGATCAGTTTGTCGTCCACGGTACTCTCCTTTCCCGTATGATTGACATAGACCAGGTTGGAGGCATACTTGGGTATGCGATCGTCGGCCTTGATATCGGAGATGATCTGATAGTAGTCACTCAGCGGCTTGCTGGAGATATGCTGACGGCGAATACGTTTGGCACGCACCCACACCAGCATCATGCAGAAAAGAACGCCCGCGATGAGCAACGTACACCATCCTCCGGCAAGAAACTTGGAGAGGTTGGCGGCCAGGAAGATGCCCTCTATGACACAGTAGCTGCCGACAAAGACCATGCAGAGGATGCGCGACACGCCCCTTTGGCGCAGGTAGAAGCCCAGGAGCAAGGTGGTCATCAGCATCGTGATGGTGATGGCAAGTCCGTAGGCGGCCTCCATGTGGGAGGAGTCGCGAAAGAGGAGGAGGATCAGCACCACACCGATATACATGGCCATATTGACCGCAGGGATAAACAGCTGGCCCTTGACATGAGTGGGATGCTTGATGCGCATCCGAGGCCAGAAGTCGAGGTTCATCGCCTCGCTCAAAATGGAGAACGTGCCACTGATGAGGGCCTGGCTTGCCACGATGGCTGCCCCTGTAGCCATCACGATGGAGAAGATCAGCAAGCCTTGAGGCATGATGGCATAGAACGGATTGACCGAAGCCGCCACGTCGGCATGGCAGAGGATCCACGCTCCCTGCCCGAGATAGTTGAGGATGAGCATCGTCTTGACAAAGGCCCAACTCACGGTGATGTTTCGCCTGCCACAATGTCCCAAGTCGGAATAGAGCGCCTCCGCACCCGTAGTACAGAGAAACACCGCGCCCAAGACGAGAAACCACTCGGGCGACGTCGCCAGCAGCCGCAGGGCATAATAGGGATTGAGCGCCCGGATCACCTGCGGATAGGAGACGAGGCTGATCGTGCCGACCGCACCCAGCAGGAGAAACCACAGCAGCATGAAGCCACCAAACGACTTGCCGATGCTCTCCGTGCCGAAGCGCTGCACGAAGAAGACGACGGTGATGATGGCCAGGGTGATGGGGAGGACGGGCAGATGTGGACTGACGCTCTCCAAACCCTCGATGGCCGTGGTCACGGTGATGGCAGGCGTGATGATGCCGTCGGCCAGCAAGGTACCTGCTCCCATAAGGGCCAGCAGATAGATCCACTTTCTCTTGTGGCGACGCAGCAGGGCGTAGAGCGCCAGAATGCCTCCCTCGCCATGATTGTCCGCCCGCAGGGCCACGAGGACATACTTGACGGTAGTCTGCAGGGTAAGCGTCCAGATGATGCAAGACAGCGCGCCCAAGACCATCGGTTCGTCCACTCTTTGGCCCACATGGAGGATGGCCTTCATCACATAGAGAGGCGACGTGCCAATGTCGCCAAAGACAATGCCCAGCGTGACGAGCATTCCAATCCACCCCATACGGTTGCAGCGCTTCTCGGCAGTGCTTCCATTTTTCAAGTTACTCATACCATGAATACAATCAATTCGTTATACCTATTTGGAAAGAAGCCGCAAAGTTATGGCTTAAACCACAGAGCCTAGAATAATTTAACATCACTTAGCGAGTTTAACGGTCGTTACACAAGCACCACCCTCACCACTCCTCCACAAAGAAAATCGGCCATTGGAAACGACTTCTTCCGTTTCCAATGGCCGACCTGCCACTACCGCTATCCTGCGTCAATACACCTTCACCTCGTCCGTGAAGACCCATTCGCCAGGATTGTCCTCCTTGGCGGAGATACGGACGAAGCGCGCCTTCTGCTTCTTGCCCTGATACGTCACCGTACGCGTACCGACCACATTGAGTCGCTCGCGGGTGTACGCCTGGTCATAGACGGGCACGAAATGGTCGCCGTCGCTGGAGATACTGATCGTGACACGGCTGGGATAGAACACCCATGCGCCGTCGCTCTGCATGAAGTCGAGGCTGACGGTACTAAACCGTTTCTCCTCGCCCAGGTCGATGGTGATGTCGAAGGGAGCCACCGTCGTGTCGCGACGCTGCATGAATCCCTGCCAACGGCCGTCGCCATATGACCATCCGCCACACATCCCGTCGGTCAGCGTGCCGTCGCCCTGTCCCACATACGACTGCGAGTAGGGCTGGTGATAGGTCACTCCTGCCCCGACAGCCAGATGGCGCACGGGCTTCTGCTTCTCCTTGCGGTCTCCCTTCTCCCGTCTGAGGTCGAAAGCCTGGACATGCTGCGCGGCCAGCCACGGATACTGCGCCACGACGGCAGCACTCAGCTCCTCTGATCCTCTCCTCGTAGGAGCGGCTACGTCCACTCCATCCCACCTCGGCGATGGCCAGTTCGCGGGGATAGAGCATATACTCCGCATAGTCCTCCGTCTTGATATACTCCGTCCAGAGATTGCCCTGCACACCCAGCACACGACCCGTGAAGCCATCGCCACTATAGGGCGCGGGATCAAAGTTCCAGAGATTGCGCAGTGGCTGATAACTTCCTCCGGCAAAGGGCTCGGTGGGCGGAGCGTCCTGGTAGCGGTCCAGGTAGTAGTCGCCAGGCGAGAGGATCACGTTGTGACCCCTTCGCATGGCCCGCTGAGCCGCCTTGATGTCGCGCCATACCATCACGTTGACGTTCTCGCCGAGCGAAGGCGCGTGGGCAGCCAGACTATCGTCGAGCACCTCGTCCCATCCGATGGCCTCCCTGCCCTCCAGCCGGAGATAGGCGGCGATGCGCTGGATGAGATACCCCTGCAGGTCCGCCGTGCTACGGAGCCCCAGCAGCCGAGCCTTGCGCTGGCAGTTGGGACACGATCCCCAGCTACCCTTGCCTGCCTCGTCGCCACCGATATGGATCCACTTCGACGGAAACACCTCCATCACCTCGTCGAGGATGTTGTGGAGCACGGCGTAGGTCGTCTCGCTCGACGGACAGACGTCGCCCTGCGCCTCCTGGTTGCCCTCACACTTCAGTTGGGGACAAGCCGCGGTCAACTCCTCGCTATGTCCCGGCATCTCGATCTCGGGCACGACCGTGATGCCCTTCTTGGCAGCATAGGCCACCAGTTCGCGCATCTCGTCCTTCGTATAGTAGCCTCCATAGGCCCCGGGATCGCCCTCCCTCATATAGCGGCGGTCGTTGTCGATCCACCATTTCGTCCAGTCGCTCTCCGTGCGCCATGCCGCCTTCTTCGTCAGTTCGGGATAGCGGTCTATCTGCATGCGCCATCCTCCCGCGTCGGTGAGGTGGAGGTGAAGGCGATTGACCTTGTAATGGGCGAGGACATCCACCTGCTTCTTCAGAAAACTCAGCGGGAAGAAATGGCGGGAGATGTCGATCATGCAGCCACGCCACTCATAGCTCGGCCAGTCCTCGATATCGCAGACGGGCAGCAGGTCTCCCTTGCGGAGCTGGCTGATGGTCTGTGTGGCATAGAAGAGGCCCGTGGAGTCGGCATAGGCCACCCGCATCGTGTCGGGCGTGATATGGAGTCGGTAGTACTCCTTGCCGTGGCCCGCCCCAGAAGCCTCCTCCATCAGGATGACACCCTTTTGCGGATTGAAAGTGCCCTTGCCAAAGACGGCCTGCTTCGGCTGCGGCAACAGTTGCTGTGCGCCGACGGGAGTGACGGCAGCAGAGAGCGATACGGCGGTCAGTACCGCCAGAATAGTATTTCTTTTCATAACCTTAGCAATAGTCAAGTGATGGTAAAGCAGTATTGCACGCGTCAGTCGATGAAGCGGCGGGTGATTTTTTCATAGGCGTCGATGCGGCGGTCGCGCAGGAAGGGCCACCAGCGGCGCACATTCTCGCTATGCTTGAGGTCGATGTCGAACAGGCGCAATGCCTCCTCGCTGTCCGACCCCTGCCAGAGGAGTTCGCCCTGAGGCCCAGCCACAAAACTGGATCCCCAAAACTGGATGCCACCCGAGCAGGCCTGTCCCTCCGTCTTGCCTACGGGCGAAGGCTCGAAGCCCACCCTGTTGACAGCGACGACAGGAAGTCCGTTGGCCACAGCATGGCCGCGCATCACGGTGGTCCACGCCGTGCGCTGGCGCTGCTGCTCCTCCTCGACGTCAGAGGGTTCATAGCCGATGGCCGTCGGGTAGATCAGAATCTCTGCCCCCTGCAAGGCCATCAGGCGCGCTGCCTCCGGATACCACTGGTCCCAGCAGACCAACACGCCCAAGCGGCCCACACTCGTGTCGATGGGACGGAAACCGAGGTCGCCAGGAGTAAAGTAAAACTTCTCGTAGTAGGCCGGATCGTCGGGGATGTGCATCTTGCGATACTTGCCTGCGATCGTTCCGTCGCGCTCTATCACCACGGCCGTGTTGTGATAGAGACCTACCGATCGGCGTTCAAAGAGCGACGTGACGATGACGACGCCCAGACGTTTCGCCAGTTCACCATAAAACTGGGTCGATGGACCGGGGATAGGCTCCGCCAAGTCGAAGTTGGCTACGTCCTCCGTCTGGCAGAAGTAGAGCGAGTTGTGCAACTCCTGCAGTACGACGAGCTGCGCCCCCTCCTGGGCCAGTTGCTCCACGGAGGCAGCCAGACGGCGCATGTTGTCCGCCACGTCGGCGGTATTGTGTTGTTGTACGATTCCTATTTTCATTGTGAGTCTTGTGATATATTCTACGATATGAGGGCCAACGGGGCTTTCCCTCCGCCCCAGCCCCTTCGGTTTATTCGCCTCCTTGGGCCACGCCTACGGGGATCTGCATGGTCAGGCAGTGGAGCGATCCGTGCTGCTGGATGACGGCCCGCGCGTCCACTCCCACCACCTCATGGTCGGGGAAGGCCTCGCCGACCACACGCAGCGCCTCGGCGTCGTGGCGTGGTTGGTCGTAGGTAGGCACGATGACTGCCCCGTTGACGATCAGAAAATTGGCATAAGTGGCTGGCAAGCGATTCCCCTCCTCGTCGAGGATGGCATCGGGCATCGGCAAGCGCAGCAGTCGGTAGGCCACTTCGGCCTCGCGATTGATGGCCTGGAGGTCGGCCTCCATGGCCTTCAGGTCGGCATACTGCGGATCGGCCTCATCGTCGCAGCTCACATAGAGCAGCGTATGGCCTGGCGCACAACGCACGAGCGTGTCAATATGACCGTCGGTATCGTCGCCCTCCAAAGATCCATGACCGATCCAATAGACCCGATCCACGCTGAAAGCCTGTCGAAGCCGTTCGTCCAGGTCGCCCTGCGTGAGGGGCTGGTTGCGATGAGGGGCCAACAGACAGACCGAGGTCGTGAAGAGATGGCCCTCGCCATCAGCCTCAACCGATCCTCCCTCCAGCACGAAGTCGTTCCAATGGTCCATCGGACAGCGGAAGACTCCCTTTTCCTGGAGCACGCGCCCCAGCTGGTTGTCCTGGTCGCTGGCAAACTTCTCGCCCCAGCCATTGAAGCGGAAGTCCATCATCCGCAGCCGTCCCCTGCCATCGGAGAGCGTCAGCGGCATCGTGTCGCGCGCCCATGTGTCGTTGTATTCGGTCTCTATCCAGCGTATCGCCTCCAGCGCACGATCGCTCAACCGACCTGCCAACCACGCGCGGGCCGCCGCCGTATCGCGCGCCACGAGCCACACGGCCTCATACCGGGCAATGGCCTCAATAAACTCGACATAGGTCTGGCGTATCTCGTCGAGGATATAGGCCCAGTCGGTCTGCTCGTCGGGCCACACCAGCACGACGGCCTCCTGCTCTGCCCACTCGGGCAGCAACTGGAAAGCCGCATCGGGAGTCTTCTCTCTTATCATGATCTACTTGTTCCTTATTTCCATTGGTGATTGTATAGGTGCAAATTTAGCAATAAAAGCCGACACGGCCAAAGAAAAGGAGGGTTCACGCTGCAATTGCGCAGCTTTTTGCCCCGATGCCCATCTACAAACCACGGTAAATGGAGAAAAGCCACGGGGGAAGTATGATTTTTTTGCCGTCTGATGATGGGTATCTCAGAAATTTTGTGTAAGTTTGTGGCCGAAATATTTACTCATCTTAAACAACCGATTTATGATCAATCGCTTATTGAAATTTCTGGATGCGTCGCCCGTCAATTTCCTCGCCGCGCGCAACATAGCCTGTGAACTCGAGCAGAACGGTTACCGCCGCCTTGACCCTCAGCAGCCCCTCGGCGAACTGAAAGCTGGCGACAAGGTCTATGTGACGAAGAACGACTCTTCGGTCTATGCCTTCCACCTGGGCCGCAAACCGCTGGCCGAGACGGGATTCCACATGATTTGCGCCCATAGCGACTCCCCCACGTTCCGTGTGAAGCCCCATGCCGAGATGACGGGTGAGGGCGGCCTGGTGCGTCTGAACACCGAGGTCTATGGTGGCCCGATCCTCTCCACGTGGTTCGACCGTCCGCTGACGCTCGCTGGCCGCGTCATCGTGCGCGGCAAGGATGCCATGTCGCCTGAGACGATGCTGATGCACGTCCGTCGTCCGCTGCTCCAGATCAGCAACCTCGCCATCCACTTCAACCGCCAGGTCAACGACGGCGTGAAACTGAGCAAGCAGAAGGATATGCTTCCCCTCCTGGGATTGATCAACAACGAACTGGAGCAGGGCAACCTGCTGATGAATGTCATTGTAGAGGAACTCAGCAAGCAGCGCCCCGTCAGCCACGAGGACATCCTCGACTTCGACCTCTACCTGGCCGACACGCAGCCCGCCTGCACCTTCGGCGTCCACGACGAGTTTATCTCCTCGGGCCGCCTCGACGACCTGTCGATGTGCTTTGCCGGACTCGAGGCTCTGATTGCAGCTCCCGAGAGCGACACCACCCAGGTGCTCGCCATCTTCGACAACGAGGAGACGGGATCGCAGACCAAGCAGGGTGCTGGCAGCCCCTTCCTGGCTTCGATGCTGATGCGTATTGCCCGTCAGCAGAGTGGCACGGAGGAAGCCTACTGGCAGGCGGTGGAGCGCGCCTTCATGATCTCCGCCGACAATGCCCACGCCTTCCATCCCAACTACGCCGAGAAGTACGACCCGACCAACCACCCCATGCTCGGTGGAGGTCCCGCCATCAAGTTCAACGCCTCCCAAAAGTACGCCAGCGACGCCGTCTCTGCAGCCATCTTCGCTGAGATCTGCCGCAAGGCGGGTGTGCCCTGCCAGCGCTTCGTCAACCATAGCGATGTGGCGGGCGGTAGCACCCTGGGCAACATTCTGGCCTCCACAGTCCCCCTGCGTGGTGTCGATATGGGCAATGCCATCCTCGGCATGCACAGTTGCCGCGAGACAGGCAGCGTAGCTGACCATGAGTACTGCGTCCGCGCCTTCACGGAGTTCTACTCCCTGTAGCCTCCTGCTGCCCTCAGCACCCGCCCCGTCGGACGGCTGAGGGTCCAGATAAAAAACGATCGGCCATTGGAAATCATTTCTCATTTCCAATGGCCGATGATTATTTCAAGGGCAATATCCCAAAATCATTCTGACATCATCCCGAAGGCTTCCCGAAAGCATCCCGAAGAAACAGCCTATGCGGAGCGTCCCGATTTCGTTACATCGCAATCGCTACTTGTTCATCAGTTTGCCAAACAGCGTGAGCATCTGCATGACGGTGTCCTTGCTACCGACGGGTATCTTCAGGTGGGCCTCACCCGTCTCCTTGTCGGTCTCCACGATGCTATCGACCAACTGCTGAGTGGCCTCAGCCGACTTGAGTGTTTCGGCCAGTCCACTAAAGAAGGAAACACCCTGACTGACTAATTGCTGGGGATGGGGCGAAGCATGATGGCTGGAAGGCCGTTTCTGCGCACCGTCCTGTGCCTTCGTTGCCGCCTGTCCTTGAGAAGGATCGTGACTCGCAGGAGGCTCCTGGTCTGCAATAGCCCCATGGTCTGCTGAAGGAAGCTGCCCCTCGGAAGACTGGTGGGTTGCTAAAGATTCATGCCCTACCGAAGACCCATGCGCTACTGAAGGCTCATGGTCTACTGAAGGCTCATGATCCACAAACGATCCCTGATCTACAGAAGATTCATCGTCTGCCTCCGATGCGTCAGCGAGCGCTTCGTCCAAAGAGGCCTCCACAGACGTCTTCCCCTTCTGCTCTTGCTCCACCTCTTCGTCCACATACTCCACCTCGGGAGCGTCTGGCGTTGCCTCCATGACAACTGCGAGGTCGTCCATGAGTTTCTTAAACTTGCTCTCATCGACAAATACGGTGTCTGCACCGCCGTCCAAGACTCCCTCAAACATCGACTTCTTAAATCGCAGTTTGTTGATCATACCCTCCTCGATAGAACCTTTCGAGACAAGGTTGATGATCTGCACGGGCTTCTCCTGTCCGAGACGGAAGATACGGGCAATGCGCTGTTCAAGGACAGCAGGATTCCATGGCAAATCCATGTTGATGAGTGTGCTCGCCACCTGGAGGTTGAGACCCGTAGATCCAGCATCAGTGGAAAGAAACACCCTACTCTCAGGAAGCGTTGTGAAATCATCTACCAGTTCCCCGCGCCTCTTCGACGGCACTCGTCCATTGAGATACTCGTAGCGTACGCCCCGCTTGTCCAGTTCCATCGCCACCAGACGGGTCATGCGCTCCCATTCGCTGAAGACGACCACCTTCTCGTCCCCACTCTCCAAGACATTGTCCAGCAGGTTCATCACCTCCGCTATCTTGACATCACTACGCGTCGTGAGATTTTGTTCCAAGATAAAGGTGCTGTCGGCCACCATCCGCATCTGACCCAGCAACTTGAGCACGCGCAGCCTGTCCTGTTCCGTCATGTAGTGGTATTTGCGATACTTGTTCAGGATCACCAACAAGTCCCACTTAAACTCCGAGTGGAGATCGTCCTGGCGTTGAGTCATCGGGACCAGCACAAACTGGTCGCTCCGCTTGGGCAACTGCAGGCGCACGCCTTTCTTCGTCCTCCGCAACAGTCGGTTGCTGACGGCCTCGCCAATGGCGTTGAGATTCTTATAGCCCATGATACCACCCGTCTCGGGATGGAGCAGGATGTGCTGATCGCGAAACTGGTAGTAAGGTCCGAGACAAAACTGGTCCACCAGTTCCATGTTGGCATAGAGCTCCTCCAACTTGTTCTCCATCGGCGTGCCAGACAGCAAGACCGCATAGCGCGACGCTATCTTGCGGGCGGCACGGGAGATCAGCGTGTCCCAATTCTTCAGCCGCTGTATCTCGTCCATGATCAACACGTCGGTATCCAACTTGCCCAGATGTCTGACGTCGTTGCTCATCGTGTGGTAAGAGACAATCTTGTAGGGTGCGGGCGCCTTATACAGTTTGTCGCGCTTAGCAGGAGTGCCCTCTACGACCACCACCTTCGGAATGGTCAAGCCGTCCTCCACGCCTTTCCCACTACTCTCTACCCTGTCACCGCCCGTGAATCGTTCTATCTCCCGCTTCCACTGGTATTTCAGCGACGTGGGACAGACCACCAGCACCTGCTCAGCCATGCCCTCACGCAGATAGACCTCTGCCGAGGCGATGGCCTGCAACGTCTTGCCCAGTCCCATCTCGTCGGCAATGATGGCCTTGCCGGCACGCACGGCGAAGCGCGTCCCCTCCTTTTGGTAGGGATAGAGCGGCACGGTGAGCATTTGGTCAAGATATTCGTCCGTGTATTTTTCCTCCAACAACCGGCAACGCTTGATTCGGTCACGCCGCTCCAGGACATAATCGAGGGCGTCGTCATAGCAGCGAAAGTCGGGAGCAATGGCTTTGGCAGCCTGAACGAACACGTCAAAGCGGGCATAGGCATCCTCGCGAAGCACACCCGACTCGTCAAAATAGTCTTTCGCCAATCGCTCCAGCATCTCCCGGCCATGGTCGCCGATGCGTATCTTCACCCTGCGCGGCCCTTTGTAGTCGATATAGACCGAACTGTAGTCGGGCTCTGCCACCTGCACCTTCTTGCGCTTCTTCCTCACCCAGAGTTTCACGGCCTCCATGTGCTTACAAGTGCCGAGCTGCGAAGTCTTGAAGTCATAGCAGGAGCAGTAGTTCCACTGGCTGTCCTTCCCCCGATATACCACCTTGTATTCGCTTCTCGTAGCCGCATTGACCACCCGAAACTCTCCCGGAGCATACTGTTCGTCCACCATCCGTATGGCAAAGGTCTCCTTCTCGGCCTGCAGCTTTCGCAACGCGATCTGCCACTCCTCGAGCTTCATGCCCGCAGGCTTCTGCATATTGTTTATTTTCGGCATCACCACCTTGGCTCGCTTGCGCCGGCCCTTCGTCTTCTTGGCGCCTTGGGCTGTCGCCTTCCCTCGCCTTTTGCCCCCGTCCTTTTCAGGGTTTGAAGCTTCCACTGGAGATTGTTCTTCTTTCTTCTCTATATGTACCTTTTTCATGGTGCTCATGATGTTCTAACAGTATTAATGGACTATTCGCTGATTTGATTTTCATGCGCTGCCTACGCCTCCTTCCAGTCGTCAATCGTTCCCGTCCGCGACGAGAAACTGACACCCACGCGATGGACGGGACGGGAGTCGGCCTCATAGGGGCGCGCATACCCCTTCTCCTCTATCTGGCGCAAGGCGTCGTCCGCCGTGCCGTCGAGCTTGAACTCAAAGATATACACCCCTTTGGGCGTCTCGACGATGCAGTCGGCCCGCCCCTCGCTCTGCTGCTTCTCCGTGAGCACGAGGTAGGTGCTGAGAATGCGGAAGATCAGGTAGAAAGTATAGTGGAAATAGCGTTCCTTCTCCGTCTCCATGTCCTTCCGACGCATCGAATAAGGGATGCTGGCAAAGAAGGCCGTCAGGCTCTTGCGCCATGTGTCGAGATCATCGCGCAGAAGAGCACGCGTCAGTTGTATCGCCAAGGTGTTCGCCGACTCCTTCGTACCGAGATAGTTGGAAGCAATCAGCGTGAGGAATCCCTTTTTCACCTCATTGTTAGGCAGGTCGAGCAGGTAGGAGTTGGAGAAGCGGTCATAGTCCTTGATGGTCAGATAACCGCTCTGATAGATCATGGGCAACGGGCGCTCCACGTCCGCCCTGTAGTCGATAAAATCCGAGGTGTCATAATACTTCCCTGTCAGTTCGTTGAGGTTCTCGTCCGTATGGCTGAGCAGGCGGACCAGGTAACTGGGCGTACCCGTGCGAAACCAATAATCCTGTATATCCCTAACGCTAAGCGCATTGAGCAGGCTAAAGGGATTGAAGATGTCCGTCTTCCGCTTACTGAAATGATAACCGTCATAATGCCGCTTCAGCAACAAGCGCACCTCCTGGGGACTCACTCCCATCTCGTCCGCCATAGCGTCCATCTCGTCATGAAACGTCTCCTCCAATTCCGCCTCCGTGATACCGCAGACCGCCTCATAGGCCGCACTCATACTGATATCCTCCGGCTGGTTGAAACCGCTGAACACACTCACCTGCGAAAACTTCGTCACGCCCGTGAGCAGCACGAAGCGCAAGTCTTGGTCAGCAGCCTTGAAGGCAGAGTAGAAACCCTTGAGCGTCTCGCGGTTGATGTCTTCTACCAGCACCTCCCTGCCATTGCCTACTACTTCCGTCCTTCCCGAGTCGAGCACATCGAGCAGCGGCTTGTCATACTCATCAATGAGCACCACACACTGCTTGCCCGTCACCCTGTGCACATGGGCGAGCAGATCGACAAAGCGCTTGCCATCATCGAAGTTGGGATTTCCCTCATAGCCATACAGCTTCTCCCATTCCTCTATGATGCCCCGAATCAGTTTGGGCAGCGTGTCCCCACCCTTCGTATAGTTCGTACTGTTGAAGTCGATATGAAATACAGGATATTGCTCCCACTCCTGCTCCAAGTCCTCGATGGCCAGACCACGAAACAACTCCCGCTCCCCACCGAAATAATACTTCAGCGTAGAGACGAGCAAGCTCTTGCCAAACCGACGAGGACGGCTCAGAAAGTAAATCTTACCCTCCGTCACCATCTTGTGCAGCAAGGCCGTCTTGTCCACATAGACAAAACCGCCGTCAACAATACTCTTAAAATCCTGTATGCCGATGGGATACTTCATTCGCAAACCCTTTTAGTTTGCAAAGATAGTGCAAATCGAAGACAATACAAAAAGAATGTGATTCTTTTTTATTGTTGAGACGCAGCCTATCTTATCTAAAGATAGTGCAAATCGAAGACAATACAAAAAGAATGTGATTCTTTTTTATTGCCCCAAAACCTTGCAAATCCGGATAAAAACTAATAACTTTGCACCGTGTAAATACTAATAACACCGCACTGGGTATTTACTAATAACCCTGCACTAGGTATTTACTAATAGGCACCCATCATGTACATACTAATGGGCAGATTAAAGTTGAAAGAATGGCAAGTATTCAAGAAAAGTTAGCAGATTCACTGAGCGTACTCAAGAAATATCAGGACGAGAACAACAGTGACATCATTCAGGGCATGAAGACCTTGGGCGAGACACATACAAAGCGTCTTATAGATAATGGTTACTTAGAACAAGTAATCAAAGGATGGTATATGCCTACCATGCCAGGGATGGAAGGAGACACAACCGTGTGGTATGCTTCCTATTGGAAATTCATAGTAGCATATTCCAACAACCGTTTCGGAGACAACTGGTGTCTTACTCCAGAAGAATCACTTGATTTCTATGCCGGAGAGACAGTAGCCCCTACTCAATTGATAATCCGTTCATCAAAGGCAAGCAACAATATTGTAAGTTTGAAGCATGGTGACTCGATGCTGGACATCACAGCAACAATGCCAGCACATATTGTAGTTGAGCAAAGATATGGATTAAGGCTCTACCCTTTGGCAGAAGCTTTGGTTTTCTGTACACCAACATATTTCAGCAGAAACTCAGTCAATGCCCGGACCTGTTTGTCTCTGGTTGGCGGAGCTGATGAAATCCTCAAAGTGGTGGCCGACGAAGGAAACTCTTCCAGAGCCTCAAGACTTGTTGGTGCTTTCAGAAACATCGGGCGAACTGACGTTGCAGAAACTATTCTACAATTTATGACGAGACTTGGCCACGAGTTACGCCCAGAGGATCCATTTGAAGACACGACGCCCAGCCTATCAGGAACAAGTAGGAACACTCCACCCCATGCCATCAGGATCAGGCTGATGTGGCAGAAGATGAGAAAGCAAATACTCGACCTTCCACTCATTGCCCCCACACAAAGCCAAACCACAGAGGCAATACTAAGCAACATGGATGACAACTATATACGCGACAGTTACCATTCGTTATCCATTGAAGGCTATCGGGTTACAGAAGGACTTATCGAACGCGTTCGCTCTGGCGAGTGGAATCCGGAAGACGACAAGATTGATGCAGATCGCAAGAACGCTTTAGCAGCACGAGGCTATTACCAGGCATTCCAACAGGTCAAAGAGAGTGTCAAGGCAATCCTTCAAGGAGCCAATGCCGGCAATATCGTCAGCAGAGACTTTGACAAATGGCACTTTGAAATGTTCCAGCCTTGCATTACTGCCGGCATTATCAAACCCTCAGACCTTGTAGGCTATCGATCCCATCAAGTGTATATTCGAGGTTCCAAGCACACGCCTCTTCCACCAGAAGCCCTCAGAGACGCCATGTCTGCGCTCGCCGAACTCATGGAATCAGAGGAAGACGCGATCGTCAGAGCCGTATTAGGCCATTTTTTCTTCGTGTATATCCATCCTTACTTGGACGGAAACGGTCGCACAGCCAGATTTATCATGAACGCGATGCTCGTCACAAGTGGTCACCCGTGGAGGATTATCACAGTTGAAGAAAGACAGTCATACATGGCAGCACTTGAAAAAGCAAGCATTCATGGCGATATCACCGACTTTGCACAAATCATCTGCTCATAGCAAACGCTATCATTCCAGCCGCCAGATTTTGGTGTCAGACCGTATTTTGCCACCAAAGATTTTGGTATTAGGCAGTATTTGGGCAAAATAAATTTTGGTATTAGGCTTTTTTCATGTAATTTTGCGGGCAAAAAGGGAATTATGGCAGAAGTATTATTCAAGCGTAAAATCTATTCCAAACTAAAGGAATGGAAAGAGACCTCTAAAGGCAAAACAGCATTGCTTTTAGAGGGAGCGAGACGTATAGGAAAGTCTACTATTGTGGAAGAATTCGCTAAAAAAGAATATCGTTCATACATTTTGATAGACTTTAATGAAGCCTCGAAAGGAGTAAAGGGACTGTTCGATGATTTGATGGACATGGATTATATTTTTCTGTACTTGCAGAATATTTATAAGACCACTTTGTATGAAAGAGAATCTGTGATTATCTTTGATGAAGTGCAGCAATGCCCAAAGGCTCGCCAGGCAATCAAATATCTAATCAAAGATGGTAGATATGATTATATTGAAACAGGATCCCTTATTAGTATCCGTAAGAACACCAAGGATATCAGCATACCCAGTGAAGAATATCGACTTGAAATGTTCCCATTGGATTATGAAGAATTCAGATGGGCAATGAATGATGATACAACTATGCCTCTGATGCGAAAGTTCTTTGAAAGAAAGATGTCATTAGGCGATAGCTTAAATCGTCAAAAGATGCGCGAATTGAGGTTGTATATGTTGATTGGAGGAATGCCACAGGCAATCAATGCCTATTTAGACACAAACAATTTGCAACATGTTGATATGGTGAAGCGACAGATTATACAACTATATGCAGACGATTTCAGGAAGATAGACCCTACTGGGAAAATTTCAAAGTTGTTTATGGCTATACCATCACAGTTGAGTCGTAATCTGTTGCGCTACCAACCAACACCTGTAGTTGGGAAAATGGGAGCTGACAAAATCGACGAGATGATTCTTTGCTTGGAAGACAGTAAGACTGTAAACGTGGCTTATCATGCGGATGATCCCAATGTCGGCATGTCATTGACAGCTGATTATGGAAAATACAAGTTATATATAAGTGATACAGGTTTGTTTGTGACATTAGCATTTTGGGATAAGGATTTTACGGAAAATATCATATACCAGAAACTGCTAAATGATAAATTGTCTGCCAACCTGGGATATGTATATGAAAATTTGATTGCGCAAATGCTTCGTGCTTCAGGCAACAAACTGTTTTACTATACTTTTCCTAAAGATGATACCCATTCTTATGAAGTTGACTTTCTCTTGTCAAGAGGCAACAAACTTTGCCCTATTGAAGTAAAATCGTCTGGATATAAGACTCATGCATCGTTAGATGCTTTCTGTCTTAAATATTCAGACAGAATAAGTCAGCCATATCTACTTTATACGAAGGATTTTCATAAAGACGAGAATGTGTTGCTACTGCCAATATATATGACTCCACTGCTATAAAGTTCACCATCACAGTCATTATCGAGGCGACATTTTCATACTACATTCTCCGCAAATTGAAAATCTTGGGAATTTTGAATTGAAAATCTTGGGAATTTTGTAACTTTGCAGAAGCAAAACGTAAATAGGCTTTTTATGTATTTTCCGAGTGTGTCCACAGTTTAAGAGTCCCAATGGTTTTTATTCTGTTTATTGCCGTATCTGTTTTCCGAGTGGCACATCGTGCCACAGCTTTGCATTCAGATAAAGCAGTCGAGAACTCGTTCTCGTAAGGCTTTGTATGGATGAAAAGCAAGTCGAAGACTCGGAAAGCAGATACGGGGTTTATCTCGATTTTTGTCTAAATTCCACCCTGCATCAGGTTTTTGTCTAAGACCACCCAATAGCAGGTTTTTGTCAACCAACACCCACAGCCCACTAAAAGGGCAAAGTCCCTCTCGGCACCCCATAGTCCGCGCAACACTCCGTTTCCTCTATCTCCTTCCACGCCTCATGGATATACCGATTCACTTCTTCCGGCAATCGCCCCTCCTTCGCCAACTTCTCAAACTCCTCTGTCAAGTCCTCGATGGCATACTCCGGACTATACATATCATCAAAATACTCCCAGTGCCTATCCATCACAAAGTGTCTGCACATGGATTTCGTCAGTTGCAGGAACCTCAATGCTGCCGTCTGGTATTCTCCAACGGCAAGCAACGTCTCAATATTCTTGTTCTCTTCCAACATCAGCTGCCAGATGCTATAACAATCCCAATCCACATTTCTTTTGTTGAAGATACGCTGTTCATAGTCCTTGTTCTGTGGTATCAGTGACTTGGCCTCTTTCTCTACCTCCAGCATCTGTCGCTCTTTCTCCCGTCGTCTCCGTTCAGCTTCTCTTGCAGCGCGTTCTTCTTCGTCATTCATCTCTCGCTCGATCTTCAATGGCTCTCCCGCGAATTTCTTGCTTGGTGCCAACATCTGTATATTGTTCTGCACTCGTTTGAAGCCATCAAATCGTGACAGATGCGTAAAGATATATGTGAAGACCTCTTCTCGCTTCTCTTCGTTGTTCCATGCTGCCACACTATCTACCAATGCAGCAAAGCTCGCATAGATCAGTTTGCCGATACGTAGCTTGTAATCATTCAGATAGTCTCTAATGTCCTCCCTATGTATCAGCAATGGCAGATGTTCGCACAGCCCCATGGCAATGGCATACGCAGCGTCAGGCCTTCCTTTCGCCAACACAGCCGGTATCGACTTCTTCTCCCAGCGCTCCAGCAGCCGCAGCATATACAAGAAATCCTCCTTGTTCTCAGGCCGAAACTCCACCTCCTGCTTGAAGTACTCGGCGTAAGCCTCCTCCAAATCCACAGTCAACCCCTTCGGGACATAATCTATCTTCGGTCGCGCCATGCAGCTTCTCCGCCTTCTCGCCTCCGCCATCTTCTCGGCCCTCTTTTCCCAGACCAGACGCTGCGCTTCCTCCTTGCGCACCTCCTCCAGCAGCTCCCGAAATTCCTCCGTCTCCATCGTCTCGGCGCGCAGAAGCTTCCTTACCGCCCTGTCCAGAAACCGCCTCCAAACTTTATGATTGCTCTCATTCACACAATCAGGGCAAGCCACGCCCCGCCTGCACCATGACCTTTCAAACAGGCCGAACTCCCAATCGTATATCTTCTTCTTGTCACTCATTACACCCAACTTTTATCCATCACCTTGCCACACACCAATAGTTTCTCGAAAACATCACAAGAGAAAACCTATCGACAGCATGAGGTCAGGACACTCTTACATGTAAAATACTCAACTCAATACTATTAAAACGGCAAAGTTTCTTCATTTAATACTGGAGCAGCTGAAGAAATCTTGATTTTATCAACGCCATGCTCCTCAAAGAAACCATTCAGACAATCAACAACTTCTTTTTCATTCATGACAGAAGTCTCTTGATATTTTTTTCGAAGAGACATAGCCACATTCCTGTCAATTTTCTGACAGTTCCTGAGAGTTTTTAATCGATCTAAAGCCTCCTTCGTCGTAGCAGAGTTTACAATAAGGGATAAAAATTTATCAAAGTATATTGGAGCAGTCATTCCATTTTCTGTGATTACCGTCCAAAGGGCGAATGCTATGTCATTGGCACTCTTGTTTTTACTATTTAATGCCTGATATTTTCCAAAGAAGCCATAAGGCACTGCTTCTTTTGATATAGGCAACACAGGCTTCTTTTGTCCCAAGGCTATTCCCACTTCTTGATCACACCAGTCACTCTTTTTGAAATCTTTGGTGACAATAGCGCACAAAGCATCCATGGTGAACAAAGCATTCTCTATCTCTGTTTGCCATTCTCTCGAGACACGTATATCTTCATGTGCAACAAAACAATCTATACCATAGCTTTTAATACATGTCTTAAGATTGGTCGCTGCTTGTTTATCAACTGTCAAATGGCTAATAAACAACCTAAAATATCCATTTGCCCACATACTTGTATCGGCGTCGTCCCCAAGGGTATAATTATCTTCTGATACTGGTTGAAAAAACACATCGGTTAATTGCAATGTACTATCTACGCCTCTCATTGCAGCGTAATAGCTATTCTGGAGCGCTGTTTCATAATCCTTCAAAAGGCCTTTCTTTTCCAGCTGTTTAAACACCTTTACTGGTAATCTCAAGACAATATGATAGAAATCTACACCTCCATTCCAGTCATCATGCGGCTCCCCAACAGAGTAAATATTACCGTCAAAGATGAACTTAGCGATACTTTCATCTGTATCAGCAAAGATTTCTCGAACAGTATTCGTATATGTCGAAAAAACATTACCCTCCATGTTCTGTATATTTTTATTTCGTTCTTTTATTTTCACATCTTCGTTCCCAAAACAGTCCGTTCGGATCACAAGAGACTTAGAAAGTCATTGCTATCTTCGTTGCACTGATTAACGATAATCGCTATGATTAGCAAAGACAAAGGTACGAAATATTTCTGTACATCTGATGTATTTCACAAAGATTTGATGTCCAGACAAGAAAAACACGTTCTAGCGCGATACAATGACACATTCAGATGTTCGCACAATCCCATGGCAATGGCATATGCTGCGTCTGACCGTCCTTTAGCCAACACTGCTGGTATCGATTTCTTCTCCCAACGCTCCAAAAGCCGCAGCATATACACAAAGTCGCCTTTGTCATCGGGGAAAAAGGGGCGCAAGTTGACATATATTCACTTGCGAAACTTCAGTATAAATGATTCGAGAGAATAGTAGCAAAGCGGACACAACCATCAGAACTACGAGAAAGCACTGTATCCCAAGGATGACCCCACAATGACTATTTCCATCCATTACAAAAGGAGCGACTACTGCTACAATTAGGTTAACAACTAGCATTCTCCTAAACATCTTGAAAGAGATTTCTCTCAAAAACCGTTCTGTCAGTTTTGTTGAATGAAATCTTGAGTCAATTTTTTCAATACAACCAACTATTAAAGGATATGACATACCTAAAAGGCACGACAGAATGGAAAGAACCCCACTATATGTGTTATCCACAAAATCAAACATAGTTATTTACTTTGGTTTACAAGATACTATTTCTCATTGCAAATACTCCAATTAAAGAACTTACTCTTCTTAACCTCCATCCAATAGGTCACACCATTACTAGAAATTCCAAGTTCTTGAAGATGCATTGCTATCAAGATTGTCAGTTCTGAACATAGGAGGACATTCTGCTCCAACTCTTTAAAGACATCCATTGTCAAATTGTCTATCAAAAATATAAGTTGTGAAATCCTCGCAAGGGTCTCTTTATCCTTTGCAAAGAAGCGGACATAATACTCTAAATAATTCAAAATACTCTTATAGCCATTTTTGTTCTTGCAGAGAATCCTTGTTATCAAGATATTGATGGTACTAAGGTGTTCTACTATGCCATCATGCTTGATTCTCTTAGCCAAAACTTCAAGTGCAACCAAAACAGCTTCTTCGTCCTCAGAATAGATTGACTCTTCAACACTCTTAAACGAGGTTAGTTCTTTATATTTGTCATCTATTTTCTGGTAAATTGCGGCGCAATCAGTTCCTTTTAATTCGTGTCTGTGCAAATCGATAAATTGCAACATCTCTGCATATAGACCTTGCCTATTCATGATATGCAAGAACATGGAATTTCCTTCCCCAAGCATCTGTTTGGCAGAAGATACCAATTTTTCATAGATAACCATCACCTCTTCTTTAGTCCACTTTAACTCATCGTCCAAATTGACTACTGGCAGAAAGTCACAAAGTCCCCATTTGCCACTATCATATTTTCCATTGCTCCACAATGAAGAATCGGCGATAATAGCCTTACGTACAATTGCTAATATGGCTGCATCATGTGTAGCAAAGAATGTCAACCCATTTATAGACGAAGTCCTAAGTTCCACCCCGTGAAGCACAGTAGGTATCGTTTTACAAATTCTTTTGATTTGTGACTTTAAGAGTAGGCGGTTCAGATAACCCAGCAATATATAGTCACGCACATCACAAATACCTTCTATGAATTTCACGAGATGAGGCCCTACTATGCCTGCAACTGTTTTATTATGTTTGAACCGGGAATGACAAATCAAATCCTGTGCGAGCTCATATTTTTTGTTCTGTCTGACCTTTTCAAGAGTATCACTTATAACAGTTGCCGAATACAACACATCACTTGAACGCAACAATGCAGAACAAATCAATTCACACAACCCGTCGGTACGACTTTCTTCTTCAAATAGATGCTCTTTATTGTCATTCCACAATTGTAAAGCGTACTTATCCCAATATTTAGAGGGAACCGCTTTTATCAGTTCTTCCAAAAGAGTACTGATATTTCTGCCTCCCCAAAATCCCAATGGGCTATTTTTATCTGCCAACAGAGAAAACATTTTTTCCACCAAACTTGGAAGCTGCTTATGTAACACCTTACTGTATGCATAATCTTGACCTATCCTGCGCAAAGTGTTCGTATCGTTCATTGTCGTAGAATAGAACATCACAGGATATGGATATTTCTCAAAAAGTTTATGTGCCACTTTATACCACTGAGCATTATCAACAATACTCCACACTCCAAGTTGCAAAAAGGTTGGTGTTTCTATTAAGAACTGCAAGCTACGCAATGCCGTTTTTTCATCGAAAGAATTGGGGCTGGCATTACTACCATAGACAGATATTCTTTCCTTTGGTTGAAGACTTTTTCCAAAAAACCAATCTCGAAGAGAGTACAAATCATCAGCAGACAACGAAGTGTACTCATTGGTAGAGAAACGGCCATGTAGATCACCAAGTAATTTATTTGCTAACTGAGTAGCACGGTATCGCTCTATACGAGTCGGTATGGCCCCTAGCATGTCTATCGTAAGCATCCTACAACAAGCATCATGATCCACCAGACTCAGCAACACAGCCTTATTAATAGCAAATTCGGGGCTCGGCTTCCAACCAAGCAACACTTCTTTCAACTTTATGAAGTCAAAAGTGAAAGCCAAGCGCAAACACTTTTCATTGATCACTCTGTCCGTAACAGCTTTACACACAATGGTTTTGTATGGAGACTTAAGTGTTACTCTTCGATTCTCCAATTTCAATATCCTATCCCTATTTTCTTCATCCTTTAGCACTTCCTTTATTTGCTTGAGGATTGCTAACTCATCATCACCCACATACATCTGCTGCTCGAACGCCAATAAGGCGAGTTGAGCCTCTAATTTCGTCAAAGTCGATTTATTGGGAATAGTAGCAAGATAACACGACTGATAATGAGTCCATCGGACCATTCTCACATGAGAGCTCAAAGAAAGCAATTCACTAACTTCTGCCTCCTTAATAGTTGAGTCTCGAAGATGTTTCCCGGACAAAGTATAAGCTTGAGACCATAAAGAATAGCGCCCCGGTTGATTCTCTTCTTGAACTTCCTTTGATTGAATTTCATTTTTAATGGTAACAAAAAATGATTCAAATAGCCATTTATTGATCTCTTCAGGTTCAGATGGTTCCGGCCTAGCCGTTCGAAGTAGCGTCTTAATCTTTGGTAATACAATTCTGTATATTTGGTGATTGTCAAAGAATCGAGCAGTCGCGTCATCTATTGGTGTATCAAAACAATCTATGAAGAAAATCTTTATATCATTTGCGCTTACAGACTCTGGCACGGTACTTTTTTTTGCTTCAAGTATGTCTCGCACCCATTTTATCCATGTTATAAAGTTTGGATCAGTTCCAGAAAAGCCTACAAAACAAAAGCAATCCTTCAAGAGCGATATTTTCATCAGCTGCATAAATGCCTCATGCTTTGATGGATAGTCTTCATAATCTTCACGAGTCAGGATATATTTACGGTGTACATCGCCATCAAATCCGTTTCTAGTGTGGTCAAAATCTATATCACCATGAAGCTTTATTATAAGTTCGTCCATTTTGCGTAGCGACAATGTGGCTGCGTCCGAGCACTCTTTAAGGCTTTTCTTGTCAACGTCTAATGAGGCATATTTCAACATATCATCATAGTTGGTAGTAAATATTGCGTTCCATCCAACGTTTACCATTGTTGTAAGGAAATACAAGTCTTTTTCCTTGTCTATTGGATATGTTTTTCCAAAGAGAGAGATAGTATTAGAAGAATAATCAATACGAGGCGTATGAGACTCTATGTAAGCTTCAACAGATTCGCGCATACCCGTTCGTCTTGCAAACCTACTCGGTATTTCAAGCACTCCTTCCCGATCCACAATGGCCTTAATCTCATCGTAGATGTAAGCTGTATCCGTAGGGTCTGCTATACATGTTAAGTTGTAATGACAGTAGTAACCCTCAACTTGTTTTACCTCTATTCCCTTGCGTTCTAGTTCCTTTGGGTACAAAAACGCCACCATATCTGTAACAAGACCAATCCAGTTTTGATAAAGATCACATGCACAACATGAGACACCAGATCCAACCAATAAGCTCATTTGGTTAGAGCCAATGCGCTCTTTCATTTTTTCTAATATGTCTCGAATTGGTATATCTTGATATCTCATATTTAGACTTGGAGGTAAGACCAACAGCATTAACCACTATAGTTTTCCACCCCAAAACAATGGAGTAAAAAATAGCCTCTATAAACCGTTGTAATATTGTTTATTTTTACTGGCGCACATCGATTTTATTCTCAACAATAATGCTCGAATGCTCAAAGTTTCGTTGTTCAAGAAGCTGCATACACTCATCATACACAACTCCTCTCTTTTTAGGATCACGTATTGTTACTATTACAACCGCATGAACTTCACTAGCACACCATCAAGAGAATATTCAGCTTCTGTAGCATCCCTGTATAACGTAGTCAACTTCATACACCAAGACCTATCACTTTTAAGAGCCTTTTCCTTTTTACTTTTCGTCATATCCCCAAGACTAACATGATATTTCTTAGTTGGTTGATATTTACCTGATGTTGCGATAAGCGTCCTCTCACGCAAATTATCACTATGCAATGCTTTTTTGGAGTAGTTGTCCTTTGCCAATACATTCACTGTTGGCATTCCTAGTCGATAAGCATTTCTGTAGGTCTTAGGCGTTCCCGCTGCTCCAAGAACGTAATATCTACAACCTTGGTGTGTTTCTATCTTCACATCCACGTCGGTTTGGCAATACTCACTACCTTCTGAAGGCTTTAAGATAGGATCAGTTACGACGGTAACAGTTATATCGCCATAAAAATACCCATCATCGTCAACCATAGTAGAAGGGAATGGAAAATCAAGGATTTGATAGTCCTCGCCACGAGTTATTACTGGCTGAAACACCATTGTGAATTCATCAGCATCATTATTGAGTATATCATCCATAGGAACAGGCAATCCATAACCTTGCTCTTTAAGCAAAGCATCAGAACTTGCATTCACACTCCCTGGATACTCTGAACTGTGAATAATCAATGCCTTGACAAGCAACGGATTAAAATCTCCTGAGAGTACTTTCCCCAAGTTGGCAGCCAAAGCAGCTACTCTTGGGGTTGAGAAACTCGTACCAACCCAGAGACCGCACTGATATCCCGTAAAAGAAAACGATTGAACACCTGTAATCAGGTTACCGCCATAATGCACAACGTCAGGCTTGACAAGAAACTCTGGTCCAAATCCAATTCTTGAAAATGGAGACCTTTCATTTATTTCACCATCTCTTGGATCTTTTTTATCATGAGATATTGAGCCCACCACAAGACTTCTAATAGAATCGGCCCCATGCGTAATGCGGAGTTCTCCTGTGTCTGGATGAAGCTGATTTCCTGCAGACTTGCAGATTAACACCCCATATTCCTTCTGCAAAGAATCAAGGAAAATCGCAAAATCAGAAAAACAATCATCGCTCACCTCCGTATTAGTGCCTTGAGATAGATTCCAGACTTTTACATTTGGGTTGTCGGCAATGGCAGTTCTGATATACTCAACCATCTCAACCTCTTCAATTATCGCCTTTGAAGGATCAGTATTGACAATACAACTCGTTAGCCACATAGGCTTGCAACCAGTATAATGCTCTCCTTGAAGTTCATCTCCATAAAGCAAAATACCAGCAACAGCTGTTCCATGCCCCTTGTCAATATCATGCTCATCCAGGCCAGCAACATTTTGGTTATCACCACGCATCCATGGCCTAAGATGAGGGATATCATCCACTCCAGAATCAAGCAATCCGACTTCCGCATATTCCTCATCTTCTTTAGGACTTTGGACCGGCAAATGAGTATTGTATGGTTCTGGAGAAGCTGTAATTTCGAAATATGGCATTGGCTTGATCGAAATAACTCCGTCCATAGTAGCCAACCTCTTCATTGTATCCTGACTATCAACAACTACACGGAAAATCTTGGCTTCGTCTGAATAGCTACAGACCGTAGCTTCGATTTCACCTTTATTGCATTCCGCTATAAAATGCTCTTCGGCATTTCTGTTAATATCTATATCCAAAAAATTCGCCAATCTGACCTTAGCAACTTTACCAACCAGCTCATTAGCATCACATGTCGGGACGTATCGTTTGAAATCCACAACAGATGCAATACCACACCTCTTATCCTTACTTATAGAACGACCAGGAGTCCCTTGGACGTTCTTTTTTATAGCCTGGACATCTGCAAGGTTCGCAATCTTCACTATCAGATTGCGAACCGAGTCCATGCCAATAATATTACGCTTTTGCTCTGTATCAAAAATCGCGCGAGTGCTAGAACGATACGATTTAGCGGTTGCTTTCTCATGGAGAGTAGCAGTCATCAAAATTGGTACAGGAGTTTTTTCCTTCATTTTCCTCTCCAACTCCCCTTCAAGATCATTAAGCTGGCTTATGATGATACTTGAATTTACTCTAACTGCATCATCATTCACCCAATCTGGCAATTCATTTGAACCACCAGCTTCCTTTTTGAAGATATCTTGCTTACCTCTAGTCTTTACGACTTGTATAGGAAATGTTTTAGCCATAATAATTACTATTTTTCTGACAAGAATCCTTTAATCTTTCTAAGACTCATTCCAAAGGCTTCATGAATCGCCACTTGAGACATACCATTTTCGCTTAGAAAACGAACCAAGGATGATTCCGTATAGTCTTCATTCTTCAATTCAAATACCCCAAACAACAATTGGCAGTAGTCAATCACATGAGTAGCAGATATTATACTTTTCACCTTTGCTTTGTCATATATCGTTTTGATATCAGAGGGCGACAAGCCCTGAAAGGCCTTTGCCAGTGACTGTATCTTCTGCTTATCGCCAGAGAAATTGCTTTCAAAATTCTCGGAAAATATAGACATAAGCGTTAATACTTCATCTTCATCAGGAAGCTCGACCTCGACTTTTTGAACAAATCGTCTCCAAACCGCAGGATCAAGAAGAGACTGATGATTAGTTGCAGCGATAAGCACACTACTTGATGGCATAGAGTCAATATTTTGAAGAAGGCTATTAATAACACGCTTCAATTCACCTAACTCATGACTGTCATCACGAGCCTTTGCTATTGCATCAAACTCATCCAGAAACAATATACACGGAAAGCTACTAGAGTATTCAAATATCTTTCGAATATTCTTTGCGGTACTACCCAAGAGAGAGGACACAATACCATCCAACCTTGCTATAACCAAAGGCAATCCAGTTTGCTCACAAATATAATTTGCAATACTGGTCTTGCCACAGCCAGGCTTACCATATAAAAGAAGAGTTTTCTTAATGTCGATACCCGCAACCTCAAGCTTTGACGTGTTTTTAACTAGATCAACAAACTCTTTTATTTGTTTCTCCACCAAAGGAGATAGCACAATTTTTTGCCGATGCGAATCTGAAGGCACTACCTCTACTATCTGAAGCCGACTGTCCGAATCCAAGGGGATCGTCCTCAGAGCATCAGCTATCGCAGCAGAATGCGGAACAGAAGTTTCAAGCTTCTGACGTATACATTTTGCCAAAGGGGACTCACCCTCCTTGTCAAGCCTATCGGCAAGCCGATTTGCATAACTAATGATCTTTCTATGATCATTGGCAAGACCACCTTCTATTATTCTTAGTACCTCTGTATTCATACGAATCTTTATTTGCGTACAAAGTTAACAAAAACACTTCAAACAAAAAAGCGCTCGGTCAACACAGCGCCATTTTTAACTCCATTTAAATATTTAGCGTGCCACAAATATAGCTTTTTGTTCCAAATAACACAAATATCGTTCTTAGTAGTGCAAAAACAAGCACCTACAAGCTCCCTCTGTCTCCATCGTCTCGGCGCGCAGATCCTTCCTTAGCGCCTCCACTACATATTTACGGTTGTCTATGGCTTCTGACCAATAGGTCAAGTAGCGGATTAGTACGTCACGAGGCAATGCCTTCAGGTCTTCTACGACTTTCTGTATTTCCTTGTCTACAACTAAATCGTAATAATCGCCTTCGGCGTTGTAGATGAAATCGAATGAGTCTTTGTACATGTTCTATTCTGTTATCTGTACTTCTTTGTGCCAAGAAGATAATAGTTCATTTTTAATGCTCGTGAGAAAAGAATATTTCACAACACCCTATAATGGTCTCTGCAATCAAATGTTTCTGCAAATAGTCATAATCGGCATCATTAGGAGTAAGTCTTTCTAGGTCTGTTTCATTGTCATGCACATAAATGTTATGCTGGCGGTCAGTATGTTTTCGTCTAAATGCTTCGATGAACTCTATAACCTCTTTTTTATCCTTTGGCTTATAATTCAGTCTTACAAAGAAATTATCAACTACCGGGTTTGAATAGACTTTATAAACGTACATATTATCAGAAAAAGGTGAATGGGGCTTGTATTCATCTACAAGCTTGAATAAATACCCATAAATATCTTCTTTTTTATAAAGCTGATAGAGCTTTATATTCCTTCCTGCTAAGGATTTCTTTATATACTTCTTGTCATCTTCTGGCATTTTAGTTCCAAATATTATTCCATGGAGAGCTGAAGGCAAATAATCATGTCGCCCAAAGTTATCCGTTATTATTCTTGTTTCTTCTTCATATTTCCAAGATGTCTGTTTTGTTGCGACCATTTTTTCCAAAAGAGTGTTTCCCCCCATATCCATGGCTGTTATCTGAGGTGTTTGATCTTCATACACAACATCTAATATATTCATATCATTGTAAAAAACAGGAGAAACACTTTGGAACAGTCTTTCTTTATTATATATGATGCAATAACCTTTCATGTTTGATGCATATGAAGCCCACATTGATGGTATGCATGCATTTCTACTCAAAGAGAAAATACCAATATTTTTGATACTTCTCTCTAATGTAGAGAATGCTTCATTTACACGATTAATTGATTCTTTACAATTTGGAAATAAGGCACATAGTACATTTATCTTCTCTCTTAGTGTCTTACTGTTATATAGGCATTCCTGTTCGTCATTGAGTTCTTCTATTTTTGATGCCCAAAAATAGTTTTCTTTCAAACAGTTCAAATCTCTGTTGATATTCTCAATGCTACGGTATTTATACAAGAAATTGTAATTCATAGGTTTTGTTGGATATTACTATTGGTTTAAAATCCGTCGTAATTGGTCAGCCAAGGCATTAAAAGCTATAGGTTTATACATGATTTTTACTACATCTGTATCAACACCCATTTCGTTCAGCTTTTCCTCTACTTTACTATTCCCTGTCATCACAACTACTTTGTGTAAGTCTATTAATTGCCGTCCTTTGATTTCCTTTACTATATTAAAACCATCCCACTGTGTATTTTTTGCCAAGGTTATATCTACAAAAACGGCTTGGTACTCACCACAGCATGAGGTAAAGTCAATATCCTGCGACCTTGATATGGCAACACATTTGAGACGGCCATCAAAGGCATAAATATTAGCCAACTCAAAGGAACCCTTTATTGTGTTCCATTCATCCTCAAAGACGAGTATCTTAATTTCTTCCATATATCATATATTTGAAATCCAAACACATGAATGCTTGGTTTTGTTTACTCTCTTTTTCTGCTGATATCTCAACATCCAATTCTCTGGCAATGCTTTTAATTATATAAATGCCATAACCATATTCCTTACCTTCAAGCACAGCATCTTTCGCACTGCTATTCATATCTCTTACCAATTTATCTATATCTTTATCCTTTATTTTACATTGATTTTCAAAATGTATAGTAAGTTTTCCCCCATCTATATACATGGATATTTTTTCCCCTCCGATGGAATATTTCCTCATATTAGTAATCCAATCTGTGAACATTATCTTGCTTTCCACCACATTTGTATGAAGACACATTCCCTTGTCGGCACATAATTTTATTTTTTCGTCTACAGTCACAGGTAATTGCATAGCTCGTTCCGTTATTTCTGATATTATCAAGTATATTTTTAATATTGAAACTTCTTGAATTTCTGTACATAGAAATGGATTCTTACTTTTATCTAACAGATAGTTTGCAAACTTTAAAATTTCAGACAAATCGGTTTCCGCCTGATTGGCCTCTTTGCTTATCCTATCTTTCATTTTGTCTAATATATCATTAGGCATATTTCCCATCTCTTTATGGTATGCTATCAAGTTACTCAATGGAGTCATTTTATTACGAATGAAATGCATGACTTTTACCGCTTGATTAACGTAAAGGACACTATCTTTAATTTCATTGAATTTTTCCTCTCGTCTTTCGCTGATTCTATATTCTGTACTAAGTAAGATTGACATTTTGGAGAATGCCAACCTCATCATGTCTTTAAACTTATAAAAGTTTAATGTCACAGATGAAGCATTTGATACGTCGCACGTAAATACATATTCAAAATCCCCAATAGGGATATAAAACAAATAGGTATTTATGTTATCACCAGAAATTCTCAATTCTTTATACTTTTTCAGATCTTGTAATTGTTGATTTTCCAGATGCCTAGTTCTTGTCCATAAAAAATCAGAAGCACTTACCAGCCACAGCGTTTCCCCTTTTAATACATATGTGGTAATTAGTTTTATGCCTTGCCCTTCTTTGAAATGAAAATAATTATTAAGTTCAGTGATAATATTCTCATAAATTTGATGGGGTTTTAGCATCAAAGGATCTAAAAAATATCTGTTAACATTCTCAGTAATCTCTTTTTCCGTCCTCCATGCTCTATAAGTTCTCACAGAAGTCAAGTACATAATAGCTAACGCTACAATTGGAATGACAATCCAGGGTTCAAATGGTCTAAGATGAAGCATCAATGTTCCAAGCGTCAAAAGACTTAATAAATTTAGATGTGACCTTTTTCCAGTATAATTTATTGCATTAATCATTGGTACGATAACCAACATAAATGTCATGGGGTCATGCAATTCTTTCCCCCATATTACCACATTGATAAATACGAAATCCCATGCGAGACGCAGAATATCTTTTTGTTTATGTTTAAGTAAACAATATATAGCATAATATATTACCACAAAAACATAATATGCCCACTTTGGAAAAATATTCTCATTATGCTCTACTATCCAACAAGAAAACATCAACAGTATTATCCTAAACAAAAAAGATCTAAGCATATTATTCCTGTGTTATATAATCTTCTATTTTTCGATAGACATAATTTCCAATAATCAAATAGAACAGGATTTCTCCTATTATATATACAGCTAGTCCACCAAAACCTATTGGCTTAACTTTTGGGGATTTATCATCATTTCCTGTCAGCAAAGCAAAAGTATTCATGATACAATTTGAAATTTCATTATTGCTGTAATCATTATAGTCAATTTCAAAGAACTGCATACATTCCAATGGGGCTGGTAATAAAACTATCATCACCATCGTTATATATACCACATACGAAATAAGCAATGTCCACCATTTTGTAGATATCCACAGAACTGCTGCATAACATTTCTGATAACCATTCCCTAACCAAGCAGATTGAATGCGTAAATTCCTTATTTCGTCTTGCAAACTGTCTGTGTCATACCCACGCATGATCATCATCCTGCGCATGGTATAAAGTATTGATAACTTTTGGCTTACTTCCAATCCAGCGACTGCCTCCATTATTTTCTGGGGTAATATTTCATCATAGCCATAATCCTCTTTGTCTGATGCTTTAATATAGTTCTCTATAAACTTTTTTACGTCCATATATAACGAACGTTTATAGCTATGCATATTTAACACTATCTTTGCCTGTATCAAGTTGAAAAGGATCTGATAGTTCTTTTTGTATTGATACGCTTTGAGTTGGTTGTATTGGCTTTCCAAGTACGCTATCTTTTCTGTTTCTGTCATAGCAATTCAGTAATACTATCCTTTCTTTTGCTTCATTACCCAGTTATTTAGCCTTCCTGTGACATTTTCTGCAGCATACCATTTTCCTTTGACACAAACACGGTCGCATTGGTAGGTAAGAAGTTTGAGATTGTCACTGTCAATTGTGACCAAACGTGTTGCAAGAAGTTTATCTATAAAATCATTCAAATCAGAATATCCTTCTTGAATCACGAAGCATTCCAAATCCTTATTGTCCTTTATGCAAACACTTCCATTCTTTCCAAGTTCTCCAAGAATAACCCATTGCGCATTGTCAATTTCTACAGGTTTCCATTCTTCAATAATGTTGTTTTGTGAAAGTTCTTGTGTTGTCATGACTTTGTAGCCATAGTCCCAACCTATAGGAGTTCCCTTGTCTTTATGTATTTTTGCATCCAAGAATGGAGAAAGGCAAGGTGTCTTTAAGTCTTCTCCAAATAAAATTGATGGCAATTGGTATTTATAGGATAGTTTTGTCCATATGGTTTCAAGAAGAAAATACATTGGATTGTATGATGAGGTTCCTAACAGGTTCCACCAACCATTATTAGATGGATTATACAATGGACAAAATGGTGAACCGGTAATTTTTATACATGAGAAGTCTTCGCAAATGATAAGATTCGGCATATCATTAGGCCCATATCCGTTTTTGCGTGCATTTGCCGTTGTCTTGCAGGTTTCAAGATATTCAACGATTCCTTTCCTGAAGTTCGTTTCTAATGAATAACCATTATATCCCAAGACAATTCGTACGGGTATTTGTGGATCAGTAACAAGCGTGTGATACAAGTATTCTTCATCTAAACTAAGTTCTCCTTTTTTGTATGCTGAAACATGTTTCCCTAACGAGTTTCGTACCGAAGTTGTTGCCCATCTACATACATACTCTTCCGTAGACTTTCCATAGTAAAGCGGTGCTATTGTTGCAAGATTCTCATAACTATCTTTTACTTCCGCACCATAGAGGTTCTTTTTTACTTGTATAACAGCCAGTACTTGTTGCGGTTTGAAGACAAATTGACGTTTAGAATATTTTACAGGCATTCCAGTGCCATCAGCCAAAATAATGTCATATTCAGTATTTGAGCCTTCAATGAAACTATTCCTCGCCACTGTCAGATGCAAATCACCAAATATCGATTTGTTCAAGATTTCAGCTGTTAGACCTTCATATTGATTTCCGATAGTAGGACGGTGCTGTATGCCGTAAGATTTAAGAACTTCGTTTTCTTGCTTCGCCAAAGCATACAACAAGTCGCTAAGAGAGTGTATATCCATAAAATGATGTATTATTATCTAACATCTATTTCCCCCATCACCTTCTCCACCTCTTCCAGCGGCACATTCAGCATGCGCGAGACGTAGAGCGGTGTAATGACCTCCATGCTTCCCGACTGGCGTTCCATGCCAATCAGATACTCGATGTTCTTTTTCAAATCACCGAGGCTGTTGGAGAAAGGCTCTGTAGTAGGTGAAGCCTGCTTCTTGTTCTCCGCCTCCTTGGCCATGAAGGCATCCAGCGTCTCGCTACCGTCCTCACCAAACCTTCCGTCCTTCACCTCGAAGATGACAGAAGGCTCCAAGACCTCTACCGTGTGCCACGCCCCCTGCGGCACCACACAACCGTAGCTACCAGCGGTGGGGGCAAGCAGGATGCGGTCCGTCTCGTTGCCCTCATTGTCATAGACCACCTCCACCAGCTTTCCACACAAGAGGAATACGTTCTCCGTGCTCTGCGGATGACGGTGGATAGGCACGACCGTCCCTGGCAACAACGCATTGAGCATACGCTGCGAATGATCCCCCTCAGACGTACGCAAGTCATAATTCTGGCGCAAGCGAGAATTAGCAACCGCCCGTTCCAAAAGATGAGCTAAAAAGTCTTTATTGATTTTCATAATTGACGCAAACGAGTAAACATGAATCCCAACCATGACACTATGCGCTTTCGTACCGTCTATGACATTCATGTCTTGAATTTCCTATTTTTGATATTGTTTCAGAGAGCGAAGATAGTCCTCGTGCAAGTGATAATAGCGCTTCATAAATAAGATATACGCTAATGCCAACACTGCCAAAGTCCCTATCATATACACCCAATGGCAAAGTATGGTATTGGGACAGAGATATACAAATCCAAATGACACCAACATCTGTATAGCCATATATAGCAATGTAACCTGTACATGTCCAAGTTTCAGCTCATTCGCCATGATCTGATAGGCATGCTTCCTATGAGCCTCCCCCAGATTTTCATGCAACATGATACGGTGTATAATGGTCAAACAACCATCCACGCCATATACCAATAAGAATATCAGCCATGTGACATCCTGCGTTTTGATTATCACATTTCCCAACAAGAACAACATGATGAACGCTATACCAATAGACCCCACATCTCCAGCAAAGCATTTCGCCTTGCCTTTCGGCCGAAAATTGAAGATACAAAAAACCAGCGTCGCAATAATTGTAGTAAATACCAATGACTGGTCCACGAATTCGCCATTACTATTAACAGCAAATAATGGAAGCAAAACAGCCAAAGCATACCCGGCCGTTATGCCATTTATTCCATCCATAAAGTTAATTACGTTTGTTGCCCCAACATACACAATGAGCGCAACAAGCACAACCCACCACATGTTCCAATGCAAAATACCCAGCTGATAGAACGCCATGGCTGCTGCAGCAAACTGCGCCACCAGTCTCACAGAATCGGGCAACGAACGAATATCGTCCACAAAGCTCACACCTGCTATAAGTGTCACACCTGCAAGGAACCATGGATATTCAAAGCCAAAGAATGCGCTCCATACCCATACTCCAATCAGGAAGACAAGGCCACCGCCTCTTAACACTATTGATGAGTGCGATGACCTTTGGTTTGGCTTATCGATAATGTTATACTTATCCGCAATGCGGAAATAGACGAGTTCTGCTAATAAGAGCAGAACGAAGATGATAATATAAGTAATCATAAAAAATAAAATGTATATGTGCTTTATTTAAAAAAGTGTGATACCAAAAAGTGCACCGGTATAGTATAGGTTAGTGGTTACTCTCTCGCATTGGTTAATTAAAGAGTCGAACAACGAATCAAGAACTTTTTTATTTTTCCTTTTCAATCGGTTTTGTTTCACCAGTTTGCTGATTTAACACTATTTGTTTACTTTCAATCTCTTTCAATTGTTTGTTAATTTCAGAAACGGTAGTATCCACTTTTTCTAAACATTTTACAATTGGGTAATACTGTTGTTCTGCTAAGGTGGATTTTGCGAAACGATTGGATAAAGGGATACATAAAATAGGAATAAGCATAGATGTCAGAAGTGTTATTCTTGTTAGACATAAACTTTTTTTCGTTTGCTTCAACTCCTCTTCATATTGTAAAACTTCAGGCAATTTAAAACCACTACCAACAAAAGAAACCAATGCCTGTGTATCATATACACCTCCAACAAAGAAATGCCATAGTTTCTGTGTCAATAAATCCGAACAGACATCACCTTCCATAATATCTGAATAAGAAGTATCTTTAACTACACATTTTCCGCTCTGACATTCAACAGTTCCTTTTTCAAAACTATACCTATAATTTTCCTCAACAACAGCAACGTTATGGTCATTCAATTCATGAAGGAAGAATAAATCACTCGACAAAGAATCTATAATATAAATCATCCCTTCTTGTTCCATATAATCAAGAATAGACAATACCGACATCAACCTTTGTTTACTTTTTGACAATGTATTAATATCACAGTCTTTTGCATATAACATATATGCTGCGTCTTTGCCATGTAAGAATACGGCCAAGCTCTTCATCGAAAAGCAATCAGATAAAACCTCAAAAACATGTTTTTCACCATGATTTGAAAGCATACGTCTTGCCACTTCCTGGTCTAATTCTGAAAATGTCCTCATTTCCTTTTTCCTTTTTTCGTCTTATTCGATAAACGATTTTGGTATTTTTCTTTACCCTTTTCCTTCTTCAACCGATTTATTTCAGCCTCTAATTGAGCTATTCTGTTATCTTTGTCGGCATTTTGTTTTTCCAAATTATAAGTATACTCTATAGGCTCCACAAATAAATATCCCTTATTTTTAATCTCTGAAACATTTGTTTTGTAATCGTCAGAACCAGGTACAGCCGTCAATAAATGCTGGATATTATCTTGCAAATCATATCGCAATCTAACGATATTTTTTCCCTTAAAATCGATACCTGTCTTTAGGAGGTTTTCGGTATCTCTCCATGATTCATTAGCTATATATGCTAAAAAAGTATTCTCAAATAGACTCAGCACATCCGGTTTGTTTTTGTCATAAAACCCTGCTTCTACCATATACGCCATCATTGCCATAGGAGTACAGAATACTTTCTCTTTTAAGTTAAGTGCTTCAGCGCAAGGATATATTCTGAAAGTATTTGTAATAACATAATATTTATAACCCAACAAATCAGCCCGTTCATCTTTACCCCCGTCTCTTTTCCTCTCTTTAATATTAAGATCTCTTACAGAAAGATATAGTTTAGTATCAGTCCTTGCAATTGTTTCGTTTTTATTTTCATCTCTTCGTTCAGCCTTCTCCGTATTATGTGTAGCTTCCAAAGCTTTTTCAAAAAGCTGATTACGTAGAGATATATCTTCTTCGTCATTACTGTTATAAATATCATTATCATAAGGCATTCTCCCTATAGATATGTTTTTATAACCAGACAAGCATTCTTTTACAACATCTATAGTGTAGTTACACCCCCTCCCTTTGTCATAGTAGTTCCTTATAAACACATGCCACGATTTTTCCCCATTGGCATTTTTGCTTTTATAATATGCTTCAACAAAGATATTTTTGATACCATTTTCAACCCATTGTTCATTTCCGTTTTCAATAAAACTCCCTACAAAGTTATATTTTTTTGTTGCCGCCTCTGCATGGTCGAAGATTTCGATTAGCACTTCTTCTGGAATATAAATCTTACAATTACAATTTGTCAGAACTTTTAGTAGTCGTTTATACTGAATACTTCGCTCTCCATTGTCTGTAATCAAATAAAGAACAAAGTCTGTGTCCAGAATAAAAACCTTACGTCCAATCACACTATGCTTAAAATTAGCTAGCAAAGGATCACTTGCCAACAATTGCAATGTTATTAAACTCCTAGCCATAGTATCTAATGTCGTATGCTGTTTTTCTGTGGGATGAGCAATAACATTTCCTATTGATAGCAATATCTGTTCTTTTAATCTTTTATTGTCACCTAAATGATATCCCGCCTTAGTTTGCAACCGTGCTATTTCATCCAAATTCTTACCTTCATCAACACCTAATGTCTTATAACAAGACACACGAATATAGTAATCAATACAATCCTTGATATTTTGTTTTACTTGCAACTCGTTCTTAATATTTGGCACTTGTTGCTTAACATCAAGAAAAACATCATCAACCAATTTATCAATTAAAGATTTTTGTTGCGATATATACTGATCACTTTTAACTTGAGTTTTTTCTGTTAATGAAACATTACCATTCGCATCAACGTCAACAAACCCATCAGTTCTCAACGCATTCATAGCATTATTTACCAAATCTCTGTTGAATGAGAAGCCTGATAGTTCTTTGCTAACAAGTTGATATATTTCATCAACACTACCAGTCTTTTTACGTGGATCAAGAATATAAACAAGGATCTTTTTATGAAACAGCATTTCGCGTTTCTGCACTTTTACTGCATCAAAAAGCAAGCAAGCTTTTATCATTGCAGCCTCTAAGTCTTTATCTTCATTAAATGCATCAGACATACATTGTATTTTTATTTATCAACATTCCAGTCTCGATTAAAATTCTTATTCAAGACATCCTCAATCTCTTGCTGCACTGCCATATAACTGTCTGACATGGCTTGTTAATTTGGCAATTATACTCAGTCCAAAATTTGGATTTGAGGTTCTTTCCGTATTCTTTTTATTTTCTCCGACTAAGCCGCCCAAGGTCCACATGTTAGAAATATTTGTCTTAATCTGATAAAAAGCAATATATTCAGAACCAGAGTCAGAATTACATACCACGATATCATCATGATAATCAAAAATCATAGAGAATTTCTTCTTTCCGTTGAATACCTTTGTTTCATTTTTTTTAACAACTAATCTTTTATCGTTTTCTACTTCCTCAAATGACTTCATAGCAATGTTAATGGGTAGGAGCACCTGACGCAAGTTAAGATGTCCACCAACAAAATAGTCCCATATGCCGCATCAGGAATAAGACATCAAAGTCAGCCGAAAGAAATATATTTTAGAACATTACTTTCTTTCTCTAGGACAAATATTCACCCTAAAAACCCTTCGCCTTTCTCCAAGCATAATGTCCTACTTTCCAAAACGGAGCCCAAAGCACTTCGGATGGATAGTACTTTGTGTAATGCGACAGACGTTTAATGTTGCAAAGATATAGAGCAAGAAGACCTCCTTTGTGTGCATTCTGTATACGCTCATCATACTTACCGAAGTTGCCGGCACGCATAATCTCATAGAGCAAAAACTGTCCTGCTTTAATATTAGGAGAACAAAGAAGCATATCATCTTTCATGCCAAAAACCAGCTGCTCCACATACATCACGGCACCTGCAAATCTCTCTAAGTCAAACCTTCGCAATATCTTCATTGCTACCCCCCGCAATTCCGAGTTCTCATTCTTTGACTTACTTGCAGCTTGCAGCACCATATAATAGTCCATTAGCTGCCTCAATCCTATTCCCTCATGGAACACATGTCTGTAGATGTGCAGCAACACATACACCAAATTAAACTCCAATGAAGGACAACAGAAACCAACAGACCTATCCATCTGTTTGAATTGTATCTTCTCCTGCTCTCGAAACCATTTCTTATATTTCAGCCATCTGATGGGAGAATAGGTATAGCTCGGATAGTGATGTACCTCCACACTCGCGTCAGAAAAAATTTCAACATCAGTATGGTGCACAACACTTCTGCCAACCTTCCATTTTTTCCAATACATAAAAGCTATAACATCCTCTCGGCTTCCTTTTACCCATAGGTCAATGTCGCCACTTTGACGTAGAGAACTATCGCTATAAAGCCGCGCAATGCCTTGCCCTTTTAGCACAACAGAATCGAATCCACCTTCTGCAAACAGCAATGTAACCTCTTTAGCCCGTTTGTTCAGCAGATCATTCTCAATCTGTATGTTGGAAGTTATACCAAGCCATTGCATCTTGAGTTTAATAGGCAGATTCACCATCTGACTTGACTGATACTTATACAGAATTTGAATGCCATGAAAGCACATTCCAATTACCGCATGTTTCTCAGCCAAAACAAACAGTTTCTCCCATTCAGCAGCTGAAGGGACTGAAGACAGTTTCTCCTTGCTGCCAATGCTTACTTGTATCAGTTCAAAAAACAGTTTCACTAATACCCCCTCTGATACTACCTTTATCCATGTTAACCTACTGCTTTGCAAAGCAAGCAATAGTCTGTTTCAATCCCTCGCGTGCCTGCACGGGGAAATGCTTTATTCCGAGAGCCTTCTTTATCTTCTCGTTCGAGCTTACATAATTCTCTGTCAGCTTCTGCATACGCAAAGGATTCAATGGCAAGTGAAGCAAACCTCCTATCTTGGCCACACCATTCATCAATCCTTGAGGTATATGCCAGATATGAGCCTTCTTGCCAAGAGTGTCACAAATCACTTTTATCAGCTCGTTGGTCGACAAAGCCTCATCATCACCCATGTTATAAATGCCAGAAGGCACATCCTTTGTCAGCACACCATTCACGGCATAGCAGATATTCTCCACCGAGGTGAATGTTCTGCGGTTCTCAAATGCACCAAGAGGCCAAGGTATTCCCTTGCTCACCACACCATACAGCAAGTTAAGGTTGCCCTTGTTGCCAGGACCATGTATCATGCAAGGACGGAAGATATACACCTCCTTGCCGTTCTTTGGCCTGTCTGTTCCCGGCACCACACTGCTCATTGACTTGCGCGACACACCCTGCTTCTCCAAAGCATCCAAGATATAGTCCTCTGCCTTAATCTTGCTTTCGCCGTAAGGACCCTTAGGAGTAGGCGTTACATCTTCTCTTAAAATCTCTGGCACACACTCCGCAGCAGCCTTGGCAGTAGAGAAGAACACAAACTTCTTTGCAGTAGGCGAAGCCATATACCAATCGAATATCTTTTGTGTCAGTCCTGTGTTCACCTTAAAGTAAACATCCGCTGCACTCTTGTTGCGTGTGTCGTGTGCCTTACCTGCCAAATGTATCACAGCATCAATCTCAGGCATTGCGCCCTCAGTATCCAATGCGTCCCAAGCAAAGGTGCATTTCACACCCTCTTTCTCTGGCTTTACAATGTCCAATCCATAGATAGTATTCTCTTTAGCGAGATACTTCACCAAGTTTGATCCTACAAAACCGTGGACTCCTGTAATAAGTATATTCATCGTTTATTTGTTTTATTTCATCCAGTTTGCAATCAACTTATCCAAAACGGGAACAATCTCACACTTGAAGTCATTCGTTCTTGGAGTGAACCCTTCAAGCTTTGGCCAAGCTTTTATCAGCGAATAAGTTCCGTCGATAATATAGCCTCCTTCGCTCAATTTCTTCACCAACTCCGTCTGATGGTTATCAGCCATTTCATTGAAGTCGTGAAGTCGAGCCATGGCTATCACCTTCTTACCTGCCTTAATGCTGTTGAATATAGCACCGCTGCCAGCATGGGTTATTACTACTGAAGCATTCTTGATATACTCCTTAAACTCATTCTCGCCTGTGAATCTTACTGTTTTAAACTTATCTGTCTCAAAGTCGGTATTGCCAATCTGGGCAACTACTTCTTCTGTTATGTTGTACTTCTCAATCAGCAGCTCCACTTCCTTAAGACAACGAAGGAAACCGTTGGGCTGAGTACCTACAGTTACAAAAATCATAATCTTTCTTATTTGAAATAATTATTCCCTATACAAGCGTACCGTAATATTCTGCACGTCCTTTATACACCTTCACCATCTCAGGCCATTGCACGATTATCTTATCGGCAAATCGCTCCACTATTTTTCCTGATATAGTTTTGTTATACACCTTGGCACGTGTCTCGATATACACAAATTTTGAGCCATGAAGCTTTGCTATAAAGCACAATGGCACTGCAATGTTGCTACCAGTGGAGATAATCACTTTCGGCCGATACTTCTTCCAAATAGCATTGCATTGCTTAAACAAATCCCAATAAGCCGACAGATAACTTGTATGAGTCAACTTCTTAGATTTATCCTTGGCTAATTCTTCTCGCTTGTCAGCAAAAGCCATTGCAAATTCTATAGCCTTCACACTCTTAAGAGCAGGAATTCCTTTGTTCGCACGCTTATTGTCTGTAACAATCACAGAATCGTATTTGTCAAACAAACCGTGCAATGCCGTTAATTGGGCAAAATGTCCTCCTTCGTTACTGGCGAAGAAGACGGTATTGTTTAGTTTTGCCATTATTTTATACTATATTTATGTAATATTCGGATAATTATAAAAAAATGCTATAACATATAATCTTATTATATCATCTTTTTCTTATAAATCGTGCGGGGTTTCCTGCCCACACCTCATCATTTGGTATGTTTTTGGTTACGATACTTCCAGCTCCTACAATAGCTCTTTCTCCGATTGTCACTGGTTTAGTAATAATTGTTCCCAAACCAATAAATGCTCCTTTTTTTATACGCACTTCACCACTCTCAAATCGTCCGGTTTGTGGATTAATAAAATGTGTCAGTATATTGGTTCGGGATGTTATACGAACCCCAGATTCTATGATTATCTTTTCAGGATGAACAGTATCCCAACCGATATCAGTACCAACAAATGTGTGTTTAGGATCCATTATTTTTACGCCCCCCATTTTAACAAACAAAGGTCTCATAGCATGTCCAGACATTGGAAGATTAGATAATAACAACCAAATACGTTGATAAATTCTTTTAAATGTTATATATCGTGCCATATGTTATTGCTATATCAAAGATTCATAAATTCGTTTCAAATGGTTAAGCACGTAATCAGGCAAATAAGTTTCAGCTTTCTTATAGCTTTCCTCACCATGTTTTTTTATGTCTGCTTTGTAATTGACATAATGTTTCATCGCTGAGAATATTTCTTCATCATTTCCTGGAGTTACAAGTATTCCATTTGTTTTGTCTACAACCTCAGGTATACCTCCTACTGGTGTAGAAATAATAGGCTTCTTATAACTCATTGCTTCAAGTATAGAAATAGGAAGACCCTCATTGAAAGATGGCAGAATATAGACATCAGCCCAATTAAGCAATTCTATTTTCTTTTCGCCACTCACCCATCCTTCAAATTTCACAAAGTCCGACAAACCACCTTCAGCAATAGCATTACGGAGTTGTTCTTCCATTTTGTTTCCTCCAATCCGCAATTCTATTTTATCCTTTATTTCTTCTTTATGTTTTACGAGTCCACGAATTATGTCAAACACACCTTTTCGTTTACCAATTTCACCCATAAAAAGAAATCTAACGGGACGTTTGTCTATGTCTATTTGTGTATTTTTATCTACTGGCAAAAAATTTGGATAAGCAGTTATGTTGTGTAGAATAATTATCTTATTAGATTCCACACCTATTTTCTCAAACCATTCTTTCCACGATTCCGATAATACTATTAGCTTGTCTGCCTTACGAAGTGTTTGTAAAATGTTATTTTTCTGATCATTAGAAACTTCTGCATAAAAAACTTTAAATTGTGAAGCATGGGAATGCAGGATAACTTTCTTTCCAAATTTCTTAGCTAAATTTATAATTTTAGTAGATCTTTTGAAATCTGTACCTGCTGCTGTATGTACATGTACTATTTTTACTCGTTTGTCAAAAAGAAGTGTTAAGAACATACGCACATAAGAGCAAACGAAAATATTTATCTTACTTATTCTGCTACCCTCTTTAAACATCGGAAAATATCTGATTCCATCTATGTATTCCGACCAATATTGTACGACAGCAGAAATACCTCCTGGGTGATTGTCCTTGTATTTCACACCAGACATAAGAACTTGTCGACTTAATTTGTTTGATATTATATAGTTCATATGTGTTATTTTATTATTGTATCAAATAAATCTACAACTTTCTTTGCATCATTAAAGTATTGTTTAACATTACTTACTGAGGCGACACAATTTTGACCGTGAGCAATATCATTTCTTAGAGTAATCAAGGAATCAAGAGAACTTTTCAACTGTGAATTCTCAGACAATTCTTGCTCAAGTAAGTTCTTCCAATCATTAGAAAAGGTATCAAGTATTTCACATATTTTTTTTGCTTTCAAATTAGTTATATCCTTAAATTTCTGTGTAAGAAATCTTTTTATTTCCTTTGGAGTTTTCCTTTCTGAATAGTCACTTATCCGACTTTTCAATGCCACTTCAAGTAAACCAGAGATACGAATACAGACTATTTTTGCAAGAAGACTTTTTACCTCATCATCAGATTGGTTATCAGCAAGTTTTATATTGCTTTCCAAATCATCAATATATAGTTTAACTTTATGATTCATTTTACTTTAAATAAGCAAAAGCTTCTATTGCCATTTTTATTCTTCCCTTTATTTGTTTTTCGTCAGCAGTAGCGGTCGAAGTATATTCAAGGTATTGTGAATCCTTTATTAGCCCCATATATTTATCTCGACATTCCTCCGCACTCATATTAGAGGAATTTAAACGATTAGCGACACCTATCATAACTGAATCAAAAAAGGCTGCATTTATAGCATTCCCTTTTCGAAATACCTCTCGTCCAACTGCCTCTACCAATAAATTAATCGTATTGACAAATAAATTGGTCAAATCCGACTTACTATATTTCTCTAAATTTCGGTTTTTACTCATAAATTCGTTTAAGAAATGCTTTAATCCTTTTTTGTAGTTCTGAAGATTATAGTAAAGAGCAAAAAAGCGCAGCAATAACTCTTGCTCCTTCATTCTTGTACTTTCTTTACTAAATAGAGAACGCCATGATTCTGTTTTTATTAGTTCATTTAATACACAATTAAAATCACCATAGTATATACACGCTCGAATTTCCTGTGGTTGTAAGGTCATACCTCCAGTATTCAGACGTTCAAAAACCATATATATACTACTATCATCATTTTCGGGTGTTTCTTGTTTTATAATTGTAGCATGGATAATGGCATCGTCAAGTCGTCCCTGGTCATCGGGAGAAAGCGAATCATAGGTAAGATTTTCAAGTTCATTGCAAACACCAGTTAATTTGAAAACCTTATCATCATTAAATCTACCTTTATAAAATTTATGAAGGGATAGTAATCGCTGTTGACCATCAACAATCAACATTTTATTACTCTCTTTATTGTCACGAGAGAGAAAAATTCCAGGAACGGGTAAACCTATTATTAACGATTCTATAAAACGAGATGCTTTTTTTATATCCCATACATATTTTCTCTGAAAATCAGGGACCATTATCTGTCCCTTCTCCAATCGTTTTATTACACCATCTACTGAATAATCAGCTCCATAACTTGCTACAGAATAATAGATAGAATCATTTTCATTCTCTGCATTGTCCTCTATTTCAGGAACAACTTCAGTATTTTCATTATACTCCATTTTACATACCTTTTTATAATATATTTAACAAAGAGACTTTTTCAAATATTCAATACTTTTATCTCTGAATACTTGTAGTTTCTCTTCCATGACACTCCATTCTATAGGACTGTCCACCTTCTGTACATCCCCTTGGTATATATGCTCTCTTGGTATACCGAGAACATTAAACAAGGAATCTATTCTGCTGTTTCTTCCACCTTTTGCACCAATAGCAAAACGATAGAAAGTCATGAACTTTTTATGGAACTGTATACTGAATGCAGAACAATGGAAAGAGTCTGTTAGAACGTATTCCGCATCCTTAATATACTTAACGAAGTCATTAGGGTCTACAGCATATGGTGCTTCATCTCCAAACTGTTCATCACTTTCAACAAACTCGTCCATGTGACGAAGAGCTATTATTTTTAGTCCTGTTTTAGCCTTCAGTTCGTTGGCAGCTTTCCGTGCATCAAGATTAGTTCCCAAAAAATAACAGAAAATATATTGTTCAGATGTATCAACATTAGCATTCTTTGCTTCCTTTGTCCAATCATCCGCATTAAGTAAGAGAGTTGGGTCTGCAACTACTGTTGCCTTATTCTTAGACAATGCATCAATAATTTCCTGACCTTTTTGTTCTCTCACACTTACACGGTAAAAGCGGTTCAAATAATGAGCAGTCTCTTTTTTCTGAAAAGAAGGAATCTCACTTACTCCAAAACTGCTTGCGTATGCAATTTTACGTACAGCATCATTAACAAACAACAAATTAAAGAATTTTGTCTTCAAACCATGCGGAAGCCAAACCTGATCGCTACCAACAACTACGGCATCATAGTTTAATGAACCTTCAGCCAATGCCTTATACCCCACATAGTCATGAAACAACGGTATAAGTTTCTTCTGTTTATAAGCTTCTACCGATTTTGTTCTTGTTCTTATTCCATCGATATAAGCTTGACATGTTGGTCTACTCTCAAAACGCTTTAAGAACATTTTTGCGCCTTGCACTCTAAACTGATTTATGGCAATTGCAACTTTTTCTGAGAAAGATAGTCTTTTGACATAATTTATAATCTCCACATCATATTCAAGTTGCTGCAACTTTTTCACTAATGCATAGCCTACAAGCGAAGTACCATAATTTGTATGGTTCTTTTTATAAGCTATAACACAACCTACTTTTTTCGTCATATCAATGAATATTAACTTTCGATTTTAACTTTATTATCAATGGCCAAAGTGCCTTATGTCTACCCAAGAACTGTTGGCCTCGATTTTGCACATAGTCCAACCAATCATGCATGGTCGGTTGGCGAAGGTAATCCACATCATATTGTGGAACTACCCAGCCAAGTTTTTTACCTATATTGACGAACGCTCCATTTCTGCCTTTCTTTTTGAATGACATCTTTTGTGAATCAGAAATTGTTTTAAAAGGAACTACATCCAAATAAATAGCTCCTGCCTTTTGACATTCTTCAAGAAGTCTAAGCCATGTTCTATTTTTAACGATAATACTGTTTACACCTATTTTGTCATCTGAATATGGCTTTATATGAATATCTCCAAAACTTATATCAGACAATTCCGCATAATGGTCTATGCAGAACAGACATCTGCGAGGAATAAAGAAACTTCTCAAGGGATGATAATAACTCTGATAGTGCTCTTTGTAACTTCGTTCCTCGTTAGAAAGAACACTTTCAGAGTTATTATTAACAACCCTGATAGTGCTCGCATCCCCTTCGGGAACTTTCACAACCATCTTTCCAAGACACCCTTCGTCACGGTATTGGAAATAAGTGATTTTATCTTTTGAAATTCCTCTTTCCTTAAACACGTGTTCTGTCATATAGAAAGAACGACCACAACTGCAATAAATACCAAACAATCCAACCACCTTATCTCGTAGTTTCTTGTCTATTTCCATGAGTTTGCGTAATCCCTGAATGTGGCATGGGAGACCTACAATAACATATCGAGAGCCAGAAGCAGCCTTTATGTCTTGTGCCACTCTATTTAATGTAACTGGTGCATACTTACTGCTTCTTGCAGATATAATATCTTCGCGAGTAGTTGCTATAAATGTTTTTACCAACAGTGGACTATCTTGGTCAAACCTTGTAACAACAGCTCCATCTATTTTCTTATTCTCCAACAACCAAATAAGAAACTGACTCACCATACCACCTGAAGCAGAATGAAATCTTACTTCAAAATCGTTAGAATACCCAGTAAAACACTTTTCATACCTACCAACCATCTTGTCATGATTGGTATTTTCTGACTGATATTTATCAGCAAGACGCACGAGGTCAACACCAAGACCAGGGCAAGCCTTTACACAGCGTCCACAGTTGGTACATTTTTCTTTATTAACTGTAGGTCGAAAGTTTCCTTTCTCCACAATAGTTGAAATTGCTCCTGTTGGACATGCACCTTCACAAATGCCACAACCAGTGCAAAGGTCTGCTTTAAGGGTTTTATTGATATTATTAACTTTCATTTGTTTAAATACATTAGTATTATAGGAATAGTAAGTTTATGCTTCATACAAAAAAGAATGCCTCTATCTGATACTGGAAATGACGAGATAGATTTATCTTTATAAACATCGGCAAAAATTGGTTCATTGCAATGCCTTTTAATTTTGCAAACCTTCTCTTTTAAAGAATCATTGCTTTTAATTTCATTTCGAAGAACAATCTTAATGATTCGAAGTTGTTGAGAATAATAATGGTTTTTAATAGTATCCCATTTATATTTCTCTAATAGTTTTTCTTTTACTACTTTCAACAATTTCATCATTCTAAGATACTTCCCCTCATTAAAGGTTGTTGTTATTGACGAAGGATTTATGTAATAATTGTAGAACACACAAGGGAAAACTCCTATCTTTGAAACATGTGGGATGAATTCTATATCAAAAATTAAGTCTTCAGATGCTACAGTTCTTTCCGAAACAAAGCGAACTCCAGATGATTTTATTATATCTAAACGAAACAAAGCCATACATACACTCATACTAAATGTAGATTGTGATGTTTTAGAATAATCTCGTCCAACAAGATTTAGTAGAAATTGTTCTACTTCCGTTTTACCGCTAAAGAAATATGTATTTTTATCAAAGCAAACTTCTGTTTTCTTTCCTCCATCAGTAAATCTACGATTTTTGAAATAGCATATATCAAGATTTTCTTTTTTCGCCTCATTGTACATGGTTTCATAAGCTTCCTGCTCTATATAATCATCAGAATCGCAAAAAGTCACATATTCACCAGTAGCAATATCAAGACCTGAATTACGAGCAAAACCTAATCCGCCATTCTTTTTATGTATAACTCTAATACGTGAATCTTTCTTTGCCCAATCATCACACATAACCGGCACCCTATCAGGGCTTTCATCATCTACCAGAATTATTTCTATGTCTTTAAGAGTTTGATTAACAAGACTCTCAACACATCTATCAAGGTACTTTTCTACTCCCCAACATGGGACTATTATTGAAACTTTAGGCATATTTCTAATATAAAAAAATCATACAATTTCTACTTTCTTAAGTATCTTACAATCCATATCAACAAATTATACATATACCTAAGTCCTAATCCATATTTATTCTTAAAAAAAATCTTTCTTTCTCTGATTTCCTTCTTAAAATTAGATGAAGTGGAGACCCCTCCGATTGTCATGTTATTAAGAGGACTATTGATAACAGTAAATTGCACATCTGATTTTGGATAAATCCTATGAAACCAATCTAAATCACCAGCAATCTTGAATTTAATATTATAATAGCCATATTTTTCATAAATATGTTTCGGTACAATAGTTGCAGGATGAGGAATCATTCTATTTGTTTTGTATGCATAATCAATTTTTCTTTTATTGAATATACTAGTTCTATAAACTTCTCCTCTTTCATCAATCCAATTTAATCCTCCAATAACAATTTGATTATCATTTAGATCTATATTGGCTATTTTTTGTAGAGCCCCATCCTCCATCCAATCATCACTATTAACAATCCAAACAAATCTACCAATAGCTCTCTGACATCCTTTGTTAAATGCATCATATATACCTTTATCCGGTTCACTCTTCCATTTCATACGTCCCTCAAACATAGGTTCGTATTTTTGGATAATGTCCAAGGTCCCATCTGTAGAGCCACCGTCGACAATAATATATTCATAATCCTTAAATTTTTGAGCAAGAATTGATTTTATTGTTCTTTCAATTGTCTTTACGCTATTAAAACAAGGTGTGGCTATTGAGAAAAGTGGTTTATGTTCCATATCTTATAATTTGTGGTCATTTAAAATTGCTTTATATGCAGATGTCAGTTCTTCTACAACATTAGCTGCATTATGTCGAGTAATTGCATGTTGGCGAGCATTTTTTCCCCAATTTATATATTGGTTATAATGTTTATGGGCTTCAACTATAGCCCCTGCCAAAGCAAAAGCATCTCCATCTTGTACAAGATACCCTTCGTGTTTATGTTCTAAAATTGACGCGGTTCCACCTGCAAAAGTGGCTATAATTGGCATACCAAGACACATTGCTTCACACACAGTATTAGGGCTGTTTTCCGTCTGTCCTGTATGGATATACAAATTTGACAGCAACTCTTTTTCTACAATAAAGGGGGCTGTTTGTTTGCCTAATAAATTTACATGAGCCTCTTCTGGACGCACTCCTGTTTTAAGAATAGCTGCTTTAACCCATTTGTCGTTGACATCACATCCAATAACATTCCACTCAAATTCAAAATCTGCGTAATGTGTAAGTAATGAAGCTGCTTTTAAAAGTGTAGGATATCCTTTGTATATACCCGCAGACAGTACACTTACAATTTTAAATGTTCTGTTTGTAGGTGCTTGCCAAACTGATTCCATAAACTCCTTACGCATAATCTCATTAACCACATAATACTTTCTTTTAGGATTTAGCAGCATTGAGATAGAACGATCCAAATCTGTTCGGCCTATAACATAATTAGCATTCTTTAAAAAATCACGTTCTAACCCTGAACTTTTCAAAAATTTAGTATACATTTTTTTTGCAGTCTTTGCAAATACATAGTCTCTAAATGTATCTGTATTTGATGCCTCAATCTTTTCATATCCTGCAAAGTATTTTTCAGATATAGAAGACATTACGCCTTGAAGAGAATATACTAATGGAATATTGCCGACATATTGAGAAATGAGTCCGAAACATGATTCTGTTCCATGAATATGAATTAAGTCTGGTTTGCAGAGTTCAAGGACTTTTTTCATCAGTTTTAACTTGAGGTTATTCTGACTGTCTGTTCCACCCCAAATATTACGCAACTTATCATTGTATGAATGAGAAGCAACAGACATTGGATAATACATGACATTATCATATAAGAATGGTTCATCATCTGTATTGGAGAAATATGCAACAGAGAGTTTTATCTCTGTATTCTTCTTCAACTCATCTTCCAAAGTTACCATCCAAGTCTGTGTGAATTTTGTTGTGTTATTACGTCTCATGCTACCGCATGGTGACAAAGAGAACCAAAGTATTTTCATGCAAAATATTTTATATAAATAGTATCATCACTCATAGACCTAAACAATGGTTGATTACAAAAATAAACACCTACCCATAGCATTAGATAATCCATCGAGAACATGGGCCATCCATATGGGTAAAGATAGAGTATCTGCAATCCAGCCAAAAGTCCGAATGATTTACATAAAATGTTATTTGACCTAAATAATCCATTAATGAAAGTGAACAATAATATAGATACGTACGGTACCAAATACAGAAAGCCACCTCTGAGCAAAAGTGCCAATGCTCCAGTCTCTATACTACCACGATAGCCGTAAATCGTATCAAAATATTGTCCAAACCAGCCACGTCCACACAACCAATCGCCATTTGCTGTCATGTCAACTATAAGGTCTTCATTTCTGTCAGATCTATTGTCATCCATTCCTCGTTCCAATATATATGAGAAAAAAGAATCACTGGTTTTAATAAATATCATATAAGCAACTCCGAGCATCAATACACCTATAATAAATACCAGGAATCGATTTGAGCCTTTATGAATTACATATATCAACCACATGGAAAGAAGGTAGAGAACACTAAAGGCCGTTGCTCCACGGCGACCCATGTATGCATTAATTAATAAGCCACAAATAAATACCAACAAAAACAATCTCCATTTTTTCAACGAGAGATATTGATTGAGATATATTAAAATAGTAGCAGGTACTAATATACGCAAACCCATCGTAGCATCCTTACTTTCATTTACACCATTAACAATATCTCCGAGTGCTCTGACATCTATTGAAGTCATTTTTTTGAATGCAAAAGGAAACATTACTATATAGATTATTGCCATAAGTAATGATATACGAATGAAATATCTGAAGTCGAATTCGTATCCTTTTTTAAAACAACAAATACACAAAATCAAGAGATGTGGGAAAAAAGGCAAGGAGTCTAATAAAAATGATACATATGAAACAAAACCTCTATTAATTTTACCTGAAATTACTGTCGACAAGTCGAAAAATAGAAACATGTGAATCGTAAGAGCTATAGTCCACAATAAAAGAAAGACAAAAGCGAAACGGGTAATTCCTGAAAGTGGAATTCCTTTCCATTTTGTGATTAATTTGTAAATATAGACCCCACAACCTGAATACAAAAATATCTTGCTGATAAACGGAGAAACAAATCCTTGTAGAACAGAAGATATTGTGTATAGTAGGACTGACATCATTATCCAATGCTCTATTCTGCTTGGATATAATGACTTTATAAAACTTATAGGTGACATACAGTTGTTCTACTATTTGTTTGAAAAGATATTTTTCAGTTTGTCGTAGTATTGTTCCTTGAAATATGGCTCTAACTTATGTGAGATTCTTTTTGACAATATATCAGAGGCTAATCTATATGCATCATCAAGATCTTCGGCTACATACACATAGTCATCATAGATGCCCTTGAACCAATCGGCTCCAGTTGTAACCTTATGGTCTGTAGTTTTTATGATAATAACAGGAGTACCAGCGCAAAGCGAGAATATAGTGCCATGGTAGCGGTCTGTAATTGTAACCTTGTAGTGAGAATAACTTTCTATCTCAGCTTCAATGAATTTTTTAAGATTAGCTCTTATCTCTTCAAATGGTCTCTTTCCTTGTGTGTCTTTCTCTAAAACAGGAATTCCTGCATTTTCAAGTTTTTTCTTCAATGCATTAATTTCTTCATAGGAATAGAGCTTTTCTCCATCATTACGTGTACAAAGACAGACTCCATTTCTTTTATTGTTAAACGTAAGAGTACCTATGAGAGTTGTTACTATATCAGGGAATGCCTCTACACGAATATCTGGAAACATCTCTTTTGCCTGTTCGTAGGAAAATTGATCACGAGCTAAGAACAACATGTTTATAGCTTGGTTGTGATTGTCTGCACAAATTTTACGATTTTCTTCTTTTTTAAAATAAATAGTTTGAGGCATCATCAGTATTTTTGCGTTAGGCATGTTTTTACATACAAGCTGATGCATAAGTGGATGATCACCACCAAGGTCTTGAGTGCAATATCCACTCTGAAAGACAATAAAATCTTCTTTCTGGAAAACTCGTTTTATAGCATCAAAAAACTTACTGGTGAAACGACAATCTGTAATAGTAGTGCTCTCAACCATTATTAATTCTCTGTCAGGATAATTTTCCTTTATCCATTTCTTGATACAGTAATGCTGTCCCATATCTCCCAAATTAGGCTGTTGGGTTATACCCAGATAGAAAACTCTATTAATGCCAGGTTTAAGATTTGCTATCATTTGACAATCAGCATTTCTATGTCTACGAATTTTATACTCTCTTATACCATCGGTGATAGGACCATACAACCAACGAAGATATTTTACTCTGTAATTATTTAGTGTTGATAACATTTTTAATAATATTAAATAAATATGAGCTATACTAAAATTTCTTTCTTCTTATATGGAGTTCGTGTAATAAAACCCCTATATCTCCTTTGAGTATTTTTAAATTGCTTATCTTTTTATTTAAGACAGGTGGAAAATATTTAAGATGCAGATCCATAATATTCTCACCTTTACTTTCTTTTTCCCAGAATTCCTCGTAGGAAGTGGGTTTGGGTTGAGGCATTACATAATTAGGATTACATTTAATTACTTCTGAGAACAAACGTTCATCAATCACTAATTGACTTTTTATATGTTCAAATAAAAAACGTCCTTTGAGAGAGTTTACTAAAACAGAAGATGTTCCATTGCGAAATGATCTGAACTTGAGTTGTTTTAGTTTATACCCCCAAAAATCGGCCAAAGTGATATCTGCGACTCTTTCTGGTATCGCATATGAACAATGGAAGCAATTTTCTCTTAAAAAGTAATTTGTAACAAAACCTCTGAAATAGAAATCTTTTGCAATAGAACTGCAATAAACAGAACCATCATCAAAAGTGTATTTCACACATGTATCGTATTGACCTGTAACTTTATTACGAAAACGGATGTCTACTACTTTTTTATTGTTTTCTTTTTCTACTTGATTAATTCTCTCACGTAGCATTGATAAAGAAGGAATACCATGACACAAAATCTCTACTGTATATAGATTATCGTAATCTTTCATTAAAAAAGATTTTAGACCCGCAACTTGGCATGGTGTTCCAACAAATAATACATTTCTTTCGGATTTTAAGTATGTACGTATTTCAGTATATACACCATTTATATTACTATATGTATATTTTGATCCCTGAAACTGATGTAAGTCTTCAATACGATCACAACAGATGTGTTCTGCGTGATCTATATTCCATCTGCACCCACAGAAAACACCTCCATTTTCTATAATCCATTTAGACAATTCATATGAAATGCCGCCTGAAGTTGAGAACCACCGATTGGAAGAGTCTTTTGTCCATGCTGCATAAACTGTTTCTTGGACTGGATTTTTCTTCTGTGGATTAATAGCAGGACATATCTTTGTGCATTTTTTACAATTGATACAAATGGATTGGTCTATTTTTGGATAGACAAATCCTCTGCTATTTTCTTCCATATGAATAGCTTGAACTGGACAAGCCTCTTTGCAAGCTTGACATCCTGTACATAGTTCATAAGAACAAATTTGGTTCATAGCTTTATTTTTTTATTTTAGCTTTTATCTTTTCATTTACAAATATTCTTTCTTGGCTTGTTAATCCAACAAAGTAAATGGATGCAATAGTCAATAATACACAAATAGAGCAATTAACTATAAATTCGACTATTGTGTATTCAAAATGTACTTTTGTCATGAATAGCATAATTATAGCAGGAGTGAGCATCACAAGAAACGATCTTAAAAATGCTTGTTTTGTCCATAACCAAACAGGATATGTTGGTATTTTTTTTAGTACCATATAAAGACGATAAGGAATCATTAGTAGCATTACAAACGATCTTACTATTATCGCACTGTATGGTGGAAAACCAAGTGATAAAACAATCCAACCTATAAAGAAACATAGCGAAAAGATGACAGCCGACCAAATCTGATAACTACGCAATTTCTTATCTGAGTAGTTTATCATCCAAAAAGGAGCAGAAATTGTCTCAAAATATATTGACAAAAGCGTGTAAACACAGAATTCTACAGCATACTGAGGATAATCACCAAGCCAAATTGATAGGAAATTGTGAACTTGGAAAATAATTGGCAACATGAAAAACATAACCAAATAACTTGATATTCGTGAACAACGAATTGATAATTTAGAAAGTTCTTCAAAATCTTTTTTTACGTATAATTTTGTGATTTGCGGGTGAAAGGCAACCTGAAAACTGCTAACAAAATTAGATACGATGTGAGTGATTTGATTACTGATGCCCATAGCTGCATTTGCCGCAACTGTAAAGAACATATTTACAAGAACTGAAACACCTTGATTTGTTAAGACTACAGAAGCTTGTCCAAATAAACTCCATCCCATAAAGCCAAACATTTCCTTTAGCAATTTTTTGTCATGAGGCATTTTGAATTTACATTCTGAAAAATGACTTAAGCAATATAATCTATAGATGAAATTTATAATTATAGTAGATAAAAGCATCGTAACAGCATAAACTATTAGTTTATCCCCAGAAATGAAATATAATACTAATACTCCAATGAGTTTCAACACAGCTTCTACAACGGAGTAATATGCATATATTGACATTTTTTCATATGCAGTAATTGCTGCTGTGTATGGTGCTTGCATAATACCAACAATTGCAGACACTATGGAAAGTTGGTAAACAACATTAGCAGCAAACATTCTATCTTCTGGAATGTTTAGCACAGCATTTACAATATACAATCCGATTAACTCCGCAATTGCAACAATTACTAAAGATATGATTCCATGCGACAATAATGCAATACTAAACACATTACGTCTACTATCGTCAGTTCCCGTAGCTATTTCTGCCGTTATATATCGGCGTGTTGCTGTTGTTAAGGCTTGGTTGATAAAGGTAAAGAATACAATAATTCCACCTACTATATTATATATACCGTAATTATCAACACCAAGTATTCGGAATGTAATACGCGTAGTAAAGAGCGAAATAACCATCATGACAATCATGCGCGCATACATATACAGCGTATTTTTAGCTATTCTTTTATTATTTACTGATGTTTCTGACATTAAAAATCTATTTAACTATTTGGAATTTGTAATTGTAAGGTAAGTATTCGATGAACACCGTATTGCATGATCTCAAACAAAGCAGTAACTTTGCACGGCGGCATTGTCATTGCCTTTTTTGAGACAAGCATAGGAGGTTTTGCCCTCCACCAGCTCATGCCAATGGGGAGTACACCTTCATTTGACTAAAATTTTAATTCATGTTTATCATCCCTCGTCTTCCCAAAACTCAGGAAGAAGAGTATAAAGTTTATCCTTGGGCGTCGTCTTTATGTTTTTCAGCACATAAGAGAGCCAACGCTCCGGATTTTTACCCAGTACCTTGCAGGCACCAAACAATGAGTACATCATCGCCGCCCGCCTGCAGGCATCCAAGTCTCGGCAGAACAAATACCCCAGTTCGGGATAAGAAATAGTTCATAAAAAAGTTGGTAGTCTCACAAATAT
>OGPF01000086.1_pt1 | contig 61964 bp, 88 predicted proteins | sample 1552871 | NCBI WGS metagenome assembly OGPF01 (sample SAMEA2580276, study PRJEB22360) | human gut metagenome | biome: human gut; feature: human-associated habitat; material: faeces | place: Denmark | collected 2008/2010
CACCGATTACACCATCGGCTACGATACCGCCATGAACACCGCGCTGGAAATGATCGACAAGCTGCGCGACACCACCCAGAGCCACGACCGTTGCAGTGTGGTCGAGGTCATGGGCCGCAACGCCGGTTACATTGCGCTGAATGTTGCTATCGCTTCCGGCGCTATGGCTGTGCTGCTGCCCGAGAAGGAATTCGATATGCAGCGCGACATTCTGGATAAGATTGCCGAAACCCAAAAGACCGGCAAGCGCCACTTTATCATCATCGTGGCCGAGGGCGTGGGTCATGCACAGGAGATCGCCAACGAGATCCAGGCACGCACCGGTATCGATTCCCGCGCAACCATTCTGGGTCATGTGCAGCGTGGCGGTTCTCCCACCCTGCGCGACCGCGTGAATGCTTCTGCCATGGGTTATCAGGCTGTCTGCCTGCTGGAGCAGGGCAAGTATAACCGCATCGTCGGCATGAAGGGCGAGAAGCTGGTGGATTACCCGGTGGATGAAGCGCTCGAAATGACCAAGACGCTTGACCCGGTGCTGATCGACGTATGTAACACTATTTCTATCTGATTTTAAGGCCAAATTGGACGTAGATTCGTAAAATGAAACGTCTACAGAATGGATAAAATGTAGGCAAAATCGGCTCACTCCTACACATTCCCGAGATTCAGTTATAGGAATAGTGCAGAGAATTACGGGATTTTTTGAATCTCGTTTTTAAGCCAGCGGAGATCGCGTTGGGTGTAGACACGCTCGGTGAGGTCGCTGATGTGATGGCCGACAATTCGTTTGATGGCATATTCGTCCATCTCGGCCTTTTTAGCCATTGTAACAAAAGTAACACGTCCGTCATGACCCTTATGGTCGGGATTTAGAGACAGCAAAGGGATGACCTCGCTTGTAAGCTGTTGTTCAAATAAGGCATAGCTCATTTTTGTGATTTCACCTTTTACAGCATTTAGTTGGCGGAATCCACGCTGACGATTTCTAAAAAATAAATATGGAGATTTCGCTTCGATAGCTTTTTCATAGCGGGATTTTACCAAATTATAAATACGGGGATGAATCGGCACCGTTCGGTTTATCCCCGCTTTTGTTTTTTGTCCACCTGTAAATGCGCCTGCTTCCATGTCAACATTTTCCAATTTCAAGTCGCACATTTCTCCTGGACGCCAGCCAGAATAACACTGAATCAAAATCATATCAATGATAGGATGCTTATCAATGCTGGACCAAAGAATGGCAAGTTCCTCATCACTATAGGCGATATGGCAATTTGGCTTTCGGACATAGCCTGAATCAACGGTGAACATACGAGCATAATTTTTATCGACCAACTCATGTGCGAGGGCATAATCAAAAAGAAGGTTGTAAAGAGTTTTCATGGACTCTTTTACGTTATTTTCAGGATGCCGTATTTTTCCAGCGTAAGTAACAGAGCCGTTTTCAATACAATTTTGAAGATGGGAAATATGCACGTCCCGAACAAGCATGTGATGGATAGAAGAAGAATAAGCCCATGCACTTTTATAACGAGAAACCGTAGAAGGGTCAACTTTCTTCTCTCGTAATGACAGCCAGGAGTCAAAGAGGTCTTGCATGGTCGTTTTATTGGAGAGATCAAACGGATGAGCATTATATTTTACAAGAGCTTCATAAGCTTCATTGTAAGTCTCGAAGTATCCGACGGGGCGAAGGGGACGAACGATCGGTTTGCCATCATCGGTATGGCCGGCGGTGACCAAAACACGAAAGGGCTTTCGAAGATTGCGGCCACGAACTTCGGAAATTTGTCCGAAACCGTTTGGAAGGCGCATATGCTTTTTCTTTTTAGGCGGCAACGAAGATTTGGACTTGAGCGGATAGCCGCAATGGGGACAAGCTATAGCCTTATCGCTCACTTGCAGCTCACACTCCGGGCAGAGTATTAACATAAAAACCTCCTTTGGTTGTTTGAAAATTGGATGCTTTCACTCAAAAGCTCGGTCAAACCGGGCTTTTTCTTTTGGAAAAGCTATTCTAGGTTAAACCGTTTCATCCGGGCTGTCAATGCCTTCACCGGAAGAAAAATAAAATACAGCACGCACTCGACCGTTTTCTACAGTACCATCCTTTTGAGCCTAAGACGCATTTTGACGTGCTTAGAGTAACATAAAAGGAGTACGATAGAATGGACAAAGCTAGATTAGAATTTGGGTCGGTGCCGGTGCGGGTGGCGGCGAAGGTATACGGACGTGACCCTGCATGGGTGAGAGCCGGGATCATTGCAGGCTGGCTCCCCATCGGCGAAGCGACAAGGAACGGAAAACGAGTGACTGATGTTCAGCAGATGAACTCAAAGCTGGGCAGGATCAACTATTATATTTCACCAAAACTCCTCTACGAGCAGACCGGCTACGAATGGAGGGGTGAAAATGAAAAGTGAACGTCCGGTACTTTCCCAAAAGAATCCATACCGCATCCCAAAGCAGCGGTACTACGAACTGAAGCACTTCTGCCTGCAGTATGACGACTGGAAGAAAGCGCTGACTTTGATCGACGGGTGGGAGATTTCGCCCGACGGTATGACTGGTGTCATCAAGGGGAATCCACCCGAAAGTCCGACAGAGCGTCAGGCGCTGGCGCGAGTCTACTATTCAAACTGCATTGACATTGTGGACCGATGCATCGCAAAGCTGGACACGGTGCTGGGGCCATACATCCTGGAAGGTGTGACCAAGAGTCTGGGCTATGACAAGCTTCAGGCAAAGGGATGTCCATGCTGCAGGGAAACCTATTACATGCATTACCGATATTTCTTCTGGCTCCTGAGCAAAGAACGACAGTGACGCGAAAAGTTCGGCCTCTATTACGGAGGTGATCAGTTGTGATTGACAACAAAAGAATGAAGGAAATTGCTGAGAAATCACAGGAGGCAGTCAAGTACATGACGATCCTGCAAGCCATGGTAAAGAGAAAAATGAAATGGGATGTAGGTGGAATCATGCGCGCGATGCAGGACTATGACGATCTATGCGAAGAAATTAAGAAACTGGTAAACGAAGACTGATACAAACCAGAGCCGTGGAGAAATCTGCGGCTCTTTATTTTTCTCCAGACGCGAAAAAAACAAGGTGCATTATGGAAGAAAATACACTTTTTGGCAAAGGAGAAAAATTATGCTGAAGAACATTGTAAAGGGTTTTGTTGAAATGATGAACGCGATCAACGAAGGTGCGAAGGAGCCGTTTGGCACGGAGCACATGGATTGGGAGCGCGATGAGATGCAGAACCTTGTCATGTTCCAGGCAGGTTTGCGCTGATGCAGACTTGTGTAAGGAACCGGGGGAGGCCGTGGCGAAAGCTGCGGCTTTCTCTTTTCTCCTTTTTCTTCCGCACGCACTCGACTGAAATACGATTTATATTGGTACAAGGAGATCTTCAAAATGGCTTATCTGGTATGGATTTTGACTGGCATCGCAATTGTTCTGGGTTTTTTGCTGGGTCTGCTGCTCGGGAAAACCCACGACTACCGCAAGAAGTCTGTAGGAACATTGCTTGTGGGCTACACCGGCGAGGACGATGACGGTGCTCATTTGTTTTTGAGCATGGACAAGGCGGTGGAAGATATCGAGAACGCAGAGTATGCGATTCTGCGAGTCAAAAAAGTAAAGGCGCGAAATTAACTGCCCGCTTTACGGAGGAAACTCCGAACTTATATTTTTGAAGGGAGAAATTCAAAATGGAACTGAACGAAAGATTGGACAAGGAATTGGAGCGCCGCTTCGAGGACTTGGAGAACCTGAAAACGGGAAGTGACGAGCAGGGCAAAGCGACCGATAACATCGTGAAGCTTTACAAGCTGCGGATGGATGAGAATGAGCAGGAGAACAGCAAGAATGCTGACGAGGACAAGGCTGTACTGGAACGGCACAAGCTTGAACTCGAGGAGCAGAAAGCAAAAGACGATAAGCTCATCCGCATCCTGACGACAGCAACGAGCGTCGGTGTGACGATCGCGGGCTTTGCTGTGGGCAGTCACTGGTACGGCAAGGGCTTCAAGTTCGAGGAGACGGGAACCATTTGTTCGAGCACGTTCAAGGGTCTGATGAGAGACTTTAGATTCTTCAAGAAGTAAGGAGGACTTTGGAGGTCGTGGCGAAAGCTGCGGCTTCCTTTCTTTTTATGAGATATTTTACCGAACCGGCAGAGGAATGGACGCATTACTACGGTGTGACCTACCGATGCAACCACCCGGTATACCGCATCTGCACGCTCTATGCGGAGCACGGGAAGGGGCTGTGCGTCATTCAGCAGAGGTTCAATGAGAAAAGCAGGGCGACCTTCTGGGGACCGATCGACCCATGGCTCACCGACAAAATCTACATGCACGAAGGATTCCGGGAGTATTTTCTGGAGCACGCAAAACGAAAAAATCAAAATGGATTCTATCCGACGGTCACCGTGCGGCAGCTTATGTGGGCCCTGCGGATGAAGCCGATCAAGAAAGAACGGTGGGAAACGGTGTTTGATAGGAAAGAAGTGTAGGCGCGAAAATACCTTGCTCTATTACGGAAGGAGGTGAGAGCAATGGAATACCTTCTGGCAAAGAGCGACAGACAGCTCGGCATTGGCATCAGAATGTTACATGATGAAGGATACAAAAGGCTGGTTATCGAAAGCGTGATAAACGCTAAGAACCGAATGGAGTTCCGCATCTATGTTGACGCTGCTGCAGATGTTGTCGAGCGTCTGAACGCACGTTACCAGACGTTGATTTCCTAAATCCAACTCTGGAAGGGCAAAAGATCTGAAACATGGTCTTTTGCTTTTGTCCCGGACATGCTATAATGAAACAAAGGGAGGCGAAGGGCATGCAAGTGACATCGCATATGATCGTTCCCGTGAAGAAAAACGGCAAATGGACGACTTATATCAAAGAGTTTCAGGAAGAAATCCCGGATTTAGGCCGTCATCGGATGATGTGTAACAAGTGTGGTGATAAAAGATATCCTGATTGCCGCTCATGGTGCCTCATTGAAAAAGACTGGATTGAGCGCGAGCAGAAGAAGGCTCATGAGAAAATCGCCAAGCATAAGGTCGAGATTGATATTTTGGCCGGGCTGGTACGGGATGGTCTGCTGAAGATGGAAGATGCTGCGCCGCGCGTGGAGATGACCGTGGAAGAATTTGAAGCGGCAATGAAAAGCACAGATTCTTGAAAAACTAACTTAGTTATGATAGAATAACATTGAAAATGGGAGTGATTGAAGATGCCGGTATTGAGCATTTTCTATGGAATTATCGTTAGAATGTACCGCGAACAGGGCGGAAAACACAATATGCCGCACATCCACGCTGAGTATTCGGGAGAAGAAATCGTGATGGGACTTGATGGTTCTATCATTGAGGGCAGTTTTCCAAAGAATAAACTGAAACTTCTGGAAGCGTGGATCGTAATCCATCACGATGATCTGGAAGCAAACTGGAAGCTGTTGAGCAATGGCGAACAGTTCTTCCGCATTGATCCTCTGAAGTAAGGAGTGATTATATGTTGCAACCGAAACTGACTAAGGTTGAGGCAATGCCCAATTTAAGGCTTCGACTGTTTTACGAAACCGGTGAAGTGAAAGTTTTTGATGTAGCGCCGTATGCGACAGGTTCATGGTATGGACAACTGAAAGATGAAAGATATTTTAATGCAGTTCAACTACTTCCGGGTGGCGTTGGTATCGAATGGCCAGAAGGACAGGATATTGCGCCGCATGAACTATATGAAAATAGTGTAACGGTCAAGAAAACTGCTTGATATTTATCTCCGAAAGAGCTTGTGAGAAAACACAGGCTCTTTTTTCTTTTACGCGAAAAATTCTCCTTATCTTATGGGATAAGGCCCAAACAAAGGAGAAGTACGATGGATATTTTGAAGAAGATCTGGAATATGAGCGTAACGGTTGGGCAGGTCATTGTGACCGCAGTGATCGGACTGACAATTGGTCTGGTTATCTGGGTTCTGGTGAGGTTGTTCCGGCCGTCGAAGAACTGAGGATTTAACGGAAACCGGTACACGAATTGATATTTAGCCTTATCTCAGAGAGCTTATGAGAAATCGTAGGCTCTTTTCTTTTTGCCGGACGCGAAAAATACAGGATGCTTTATGGAAGACAGAGGGCTTTTATTGAAAGGAGAAATTACTATGATGAAAGCGATCAAGAACTTTATGAACAAGCAGTGGACTTGGGGGACTTACTTCAAACTGTGCGGCGTTGTATACGGACTGTATGTTGCAGTCATCGGTGCATTTGTGGCATGGGAAAAGTGGCAGGAACACAAGGAACTGAAAGAAATTCAGAAAGCAAATCAGGAAGAGTACGAGATCTGATAAAGATTCGCCCTCTGCCTTTTTTATTTTTGAGCCATTGAAAGGAGATTCAAAATGGAGGACATTATGCACATTCAATCCGGGTTTCTGCGCAGGCTAGTTTCAGCTGCGGTAGGCAAGGCAATCCAAAAACAGGGGCTCGATGCAGCAGTTCAGCTGAACGACCTGCGGATGAATTACACGGACAAAAACCGGAAGGTTCGGGTGCATCTGGACATCGATGCCGAGATGACACAGGAAGCGCTGATTGATATTTTGTCGAAGGCCGGCGTTCTTTGACGCGAAAAATACATGCCGCTGAATGGAGAAGATAGCTCGGTTGGTAGAGCGCTGTTTGATTACAGAGGCCCCCGGTTCGAGACCGGGTCTTTTCTTTTTTGTGAAAGGAGTCGCTATGAAATTGAAAAATGTTGACCCGACAGAATTCTCGGAGATGTACAACAACTCTTTTGAACCGAAGCGAAAAGTTGACAAAGAGGCCGTGCAGAGTATCGTTGGCGAGTTCGTTTACAGCCGCACATTCATTATGGAGATTGTTCTGAGCGAAGAAGACAGGCCAAATGCCAGAGCGATTGTTATGGCGATTCGCGATTTTATCAGTACGAACAACCTTGCAATCGGCTTGCATGAAAGAGCCGGAAGGATATTTCTGCGCAACGATACTGTGCCTGTCTGCCTGATGGTTGGATATCCGAGAGGTATCGTAAACGCATCGAAGAGAAACCGTTGGAAGGTTGAGAACTGCTGAAGGGAGCAATTATGAAACTGAACAAAAAGATATTTTCCTATTTTAGCAAGCATGGTGCAACGATTCTGTCGATTGCAGCGGCTGCCGGTGTCGTACTGACCGCTGTGGAGACTGCAAAGGCGACCACGAAGGCGCAGAGCCTGATCAACATGAACAAGGATGAGCCGATGACGAAGAAGGAAATCGTCAAGGACTGCTGGAAGTTCTACATCCCGGCGGCAGTTGTTGGTGCAGGCACCATTGCGTGTATTCTCGGCTCAAATGGTCTGAACAAAAAGACGCAGGCGGAGCTGATGGCGGCCTATGTCGCTGTCCAGCAGACCTACAGCAACTATCGCAAGAAGGTTGCGGAGCAGGTAGGCGAAGAAATGGAGCATGAGATTCATCGGAAAGTCGAGGAAGTTCCGCTTGACAAAAACAACGATGCGGTAAAGCTCTTTTATGAGCCGTACACAAAAAGATATTTCAATGCAACCATGGCACAGGTTTACGAAGCTGCCTACATGCTGAACAAGAAGCTGGCTCTGGACGGCGGCGTATCACTCGAAGCGTGGTGTGAGCTGCTCGGGCTCGATTACCGACCGGACCCGGAATCGCGCGGTTGGTGCATTGATCAGATGGTAGAAGATTGGGAATACTGCTGGCTGGATGTGGAATGCGACGAGCAGAAAACCGATGACGGCTTGACAGTATACTATTTCAGTCCGTGGGCAGATCCGGTGAAAGACTGGGAAAATTATGATCCGAGTCAGACGGCTCCGTTTTGACGCGAAAAAATCAATCGCCATTATGAAGGAGGTGAGACAAATGAGTAAGAAATCGAACATTTGGAAGATTCTTGGCATGACAGGAATGATATTTGGCTTTCTTGGCACAATGATGCAGGGATACGCTGAAGACAAGGAGCTGGATGCTAAAATCAACGAAGCGGTTGACAAGAAGCTCGCCGAGAGCAACCGGACTGAGGGGCAGTGATGCCTCTCTTTCTTTTTGATATTTGGCGATAACGCGAAAAAATCTCTCTGCATTATGGAAGAAATCCACAAATTGAAAGGAGATTTTATTATGTACGAATACGATAAGGACTTCTGGAGAGCAATCGACGAACTGACATGGAATCAGGTGAAACGGTGTGCGAAAATGGTGGTCGATACTCTGATCGGAGTGATGATTACGATTGGCGTGCAGCCGGTTCGACTGTATGAGTACGTTCGGTATCGTTGGTCGCATCGAGATGAAGTGAAAATCGAATGCGAGGCAAATGAACGCTTCGAACATTTGAAGGTTAGTGGACACATCTGATAGACGAGAGTCGTGGCAAAAAGCTGCGGCTCTTTCTTTTATATTTTCTGGAGGTATGAAAAATGAAACTCAAAGCACTGGCAAATGCGCTCTTGGTGGGTGCGAAAAAGCACAGCCCGGAGATCCTTATTGGTCTGGGCATCACAGGAGCGGCATCTTCTGTGATATTTGCAGTCAAGGCGACCCCGAAAGCAATGATCCTGCTCGACCAGAAAAAGCAGGAACTGGGTGTTGAGAAGCTGGAGACGAAGGAAATTATCAAAACGGCAGCACCGGTTTATATTCCGACTGCTGTCAGTTTTGGCGTGAGCGTGGCATGCATCATTGGTGCCAGCAGCGTGAATGCACGCAGGAATGCTGCATTGACTGCCGCTTACACCCTGAGCGAGAGCACACTGCGCACATATCGGGACAAAGTGCTGGAGACCGTGGGCGAGGACAAGGAACGCGAGATCCGACAGGCAGCGGCCATTGAACAGCAGCAGAAGACACCGGAGGCTCAGACTGTTGTTGTGAACAATGCAGCTGGACAGCTCAAGTGCTTCGACTCACTCAGCGGAAGATATTTTACGGCCACCAAAAATCAGATCGACAAGGCGGTCAACGAGTTCAACCGCCAGCTGCGGGATGACATGCGGATCAGCCTGAATGAATGGTATGACCTCGTTGGCCTGGACCAGAACAAGCTTGGCGACGTGCTCGGCTGGGACATTGACCGCGGATACATCGAAACCTGCTATGCGTCCCGGCTGGATGAGGAAGGCATGCCGTGCCTCGTCGTGAATTATGTGGAGCCTCCGCACTACATTGGCGTGTGAGACGCGAAAAATTCACCCTGCTTTATGGAACCAAGAAGGTTCACATTAAGAACAAATCTTGAAAGGAGATTTTATTATGGACGAAATGAACAACATGAACGAGGTTACTACCGAGGAGACTTCTAATGAGATGGCTCCCGTGGTTACGGAGAACAATGAGGTGAAACCTGAGGAGAACAACTCTGGTATCAACACCTGGGCGGGCGTTGCCGCTGCTGTTGGTGTGTTGACGATCGGTGCAATTGGTGCCGGCATCGCAAAACACAAGGCAAAGGCAAAAGCTGAGCCCAAGGTTGAGAAGGAGAAGAAACCGAAGAAGCACTTCAAGCTCCGTAAGCCGTGGGAGATCACGGAAGACGAACCGGATGTGATTGACGCAGAGTTCAATGACGTTACGGAAGAACCTGAAAAGGAAGAAAACTAATGTGAAAGGTTCAGGCGAGAGCCGTGGAGAAATCTGCGACTCTTACCTTTTTATTTTGAAGGGAGAACCCCAATGGCCGAAATTAAATTACCCACGAACTCGATTACTTCCGGCAATGCTGAAAAGCATGAGAAGAAGTTTGAAAAGGTGACCACTGGCAAGGTCGTGACGAAGGAGAAAAATGATATTCAGAAGGTAGCTTCGATGTTCATCGCCGAAGACCTGAAGACCGTGCGCGACCATATCGTTAAAGATGTGGCCGTACCGAAGATGCGGGACTTCTTTGCAGACCTGATGATTGCGACCGTCAACATGATATTTCATGGCGATGACCGTCCGCGCAACAACTACAATAACTACGCCCAGCCGAGCCGCGTTTCGTACAACCGATATTCTGACAACCGGAATTCCAACACGAATCGTCCGGTAGCGGCACAGATCAACTATCAGGACATTATTTTCTCGTCCCGGGGCGATGCAGACGAAGTGCTCAATCAGATGATCGATGCGCTGGCGACTTACAACTGCGTCTCTGTGGCCGACCTGTATGATCTGGTTGGCATGACCTCGAACTACACGGACAACAAGTACGGCTGGTATGATCTGCGTACCGCATACATTCAGGGCGTCAGCGGAGGATACGTCATCCGCCTGCCGAAGCCGGTTGCACTGAACAACTAAACGAAAGGAAAGATATTTATGAAAATGAACGAAATGATGTCGAATATCAGTCGCTTTGCTGCAAAGGCAAAGTTCAAAGTGGGCAAGCACAGCCCTGAGATCCTGATGGTGTGCGGTGCAGTTGGCGCCGTGACCAGTGCTGTCATGGCCTGCAAGGCTACTTTGAAGGTCAATGATATTCTGGCTGCCCATCAGTCCAGCGTGGCAACCATTCGCGATGTGCAGGATGGCAAGGCTGCAATCAAAGAAGGCGCTGAGTACACCGAAGAAGATGCCAAGAAGGACCTGACCACCGTTTATGTGCAGACTGGCGTGAAGCTCGTGAAGCTGTATGCTCCTGCTGTCATTCTGGGCACCCTGTCTCTTGGCTGCATGGTTGGCTCCAACCACATCCTGCAGAAGCGCAATGCGGCTCTGACCGCTGCTTATGTCACGCTGGATAAAGCATTCAACGAGTATAAAGGCCGTGTTTCTGAGCGCTTCGGCGAGCGCGTGCAGCATGAGATCGAGCATGGCGTGAAGGCCGTCGAGGTGGAGTCCAAGGTCGTCAACGAGGATGGCACCGAAGAAACTGTCAAGTCCTATACGGATGAAGCGGATGGCGTGCATTCGCCTTATGACCTGATTTTCGATGAGATGATTGACCGTTGGGAAGCAGATGCTCACTACAACAAGATGGTCCTGACCCAAATCGAAAGTCAGGCAAACAATGTTCTGCGAAACCGTGGCTATCTGTTCCTGAACGAAGTCTATCATATGATTGGTCGTTACAGCAGCGGTGAGTCAATCTACACTCCGCAGGGTCAGATTGTTGGTTGGCTCTATGATCCGAACAATGAGTCGCTGCAGAACTGCGTGAAGTTCGGTCTGGATAAGATGCAGGGTGATCGCTCTGTCGTTCTGCATTTTAACATCGATGGTCCGATCATTGACAAGATCTGATTGATATTTTGGGAGGATTTGCTATGACCAGAGTCGTAAGAACTTTGTCTTATGTGTTCGCTGCCATGGCCGGAGTCTGCTTCGTCTCTGGTCTGGCTGTCCTTTCTGAGTGAGGGATATTTGTATGAACAGTTTGGAAAACATGTTTCTGTTTCTGGACTACCTGACCGATACGCAGCGAAAAAGACATATTGTTGGCGGCGTCCTGATGAGCGTGTCCCTCTTTTTTGGAGGGCTTGCATTCACTATGATGACTGTCAAAGAAGGAGATTTCGATGAAAACCTGGATTCATGATATTTTACTGGTAGGCGCTGGCTTTGCGGCTGGCGCTTATTTCATGCATGTGCGGATGCGCGGGGAATATCAGAAGTTTGCTGATGCCCAGATCGAAGATGTCCGTGAGCATTACAAGAAAAAAGAGCAGCACATTGACGAGCAGGTCAAAGCAGAAGCTCAGAAGCAGGCTGTTGATCTGATTTCAGGTCCGTATCGTCAGGAAAGTGACCCGGAAAAGCCTGACAAAGCGCCCTTTGAGCCTATCGAGATCATCGAGCCGGATGAATTCGGCTGCGATGACGACTACGAGACCAGTTTTCTGACCCTGTATGCAGATGGTGTGCTGGCATACGACAGCGACGGCAGCAAGGTGGATGACGTTGAAGCGGTCGTCGGCCAAAAGGCGCTGGATTCTATCGGCAAGTTCATGCCTGACGGTATCCATGTCCGCAACCACACCTATCACAAGGACTTTGAAGTGGTAAAGGCGCTCCAGAACTACGCAGACGTATATCGGGAGCGGGGAGAGGAGGACTATGACGATTAACGAGATGAAAGCCGGCATCGAAAAAAGATATTTCGAGTGGCTTTACGAGCTGGTTTGCGGAAAGTGGGAGCCGAGAAATCTCTCTTTTCGTAGACTGCTGACCTTTCTGTATGACACGCAGTTCGTCCCGGACAATGAAATGGACTGTAATCGTGCCGTAGACGGCGAGAATCTGCGGGGACGGTTTGCTGAGGAATGCAATGATATTCCGGGCATAATTCCTGAAAACAACGTGTCTGTGACTTTTCAAGGCAAGCCTTGCAATATGCTCGAAATGATGGTTGCGTTGGCCCTTCGCTGCGAAGAAACCATCATGGAAGATGCAGATATTGGCAACCGGACTGGGCAGTGGTTCTGGAGCATGATCGTCAGTCTCGGTCTGGCTTCCATGGATGACAACCGATTCCATCAGAGCAGGGCAGAGTTCGTGATCGAGCGCTTCCGCCGCAGAGACTATCAGCCGAATGGTGCCGGTGGCCTGTTCACGTTGCAGAACCCAAAAGAAGACATGCGTACGCTGGATATTTGGTATCAGATGATGGCGTACCTGAATGAAAATGATATTTGAGGAGGATTTTGTTATGGAAACCAATATTTACTATCAGCTCGCCCAGACCGAATGCGTGCTCGACCGTTACAAGGCAAAGCTGTTCAAGAAGAACCTGCTGCTGGCCGGGATGGCCGTGCTCGTTTACATGTCGGCGAAGGCTCTGACTGTTGCAACCAAGAAGGTTGTCGAGGTTCAGAAGGAACGCGACGAACTGGCCGAAAAGCACGACAAAGTCCTGTACGAACTGAACCAGATGAAGAAGACCAACGATTGATATTTACCTCGAAGAAAGGAGGAAATTGATTGCCAATGATTGATTTCCTTTTCATTGCCCGCAGGACGGGTAAACACGGGGTGATTGAGATCTATCCCAAACTTATCATCAAGCATTCGAAGGACTTGATGATTCGCGGCGGGGACTTCTATGCAATCTGGTTAGAAGAACGCGGACTCTGGTCTACGGACGAGCAGGATGCCCTTCAGCTCATTGACCGGGAACTTGATAATTATGCAGAGACGCACAAAGCGGATTTCGATAATTACCGAGTGCTCCACATGTGGGACGCAGAATCCGGCATGATTGATATTTGGCACCGGTATTGCCAGCGTCAGATGCGGGATTCATTCGTTATGCTTGACGAGAAATTGATATTTTCCAACACCGAGGTGAAGAAGGAAGACTACGCATCGAAGCGCCTTCCGTATCCGCTGGAGCAGGGAAGCATCAAAGCATGGGATGAGCTGATGAGCGTTCTGTATGCGCCGGATGAGCGGATGAAGATCGAGTGGGCCATCGGGGCCATCGTGAACGGGGATTCGAAGAAGATTCAGAAATTTATGGTGATGTATGGCGCGCCGGGTACGGGTAAATCGACGGTCATCAACATCATCCAGAAACTGTTCGCTGGATATTACTCGGCCTTTGATGCGAAGGTGCTGGGCTCATCCTCGAATGCCTTTGCGCTGGAAGCCTTCAAAGCGAACCCTCTGATTGCAATCCAGCACGATGGCGATCTGAGCCGCATCGAAGATAACACCCGCATCAATTCGCTGGTCTCTCATGAGAGCATGACGGTCAACGAGAAGTTCAAGTCAGCCTACGAGAACCGCTTCAAATGCTTCCTCATCCTCGGTACGAATAATCCCGTGCGCATCACCAACGCGAAGTCGGGTATCGTCCGGCGTCTGATCGATGTGGAGCCGACCGGGAACAAGGTGCCTGCTAAGAAGTACGAGGAACTGGTCTCGCAGATTGACTTTGAGCTTGGTGCTATTGCATGGTACTGCCGGAATGTCTACGAGAATAACAAGCATGCCTATGACGATTACATTCCCATCCGCATGCTGAGCGCTTCCAATGACATGTATAACTTTATGGAAGACAGCTACTATGTCTTCAAGAAAGAGGATGGCGTATCTTTGCAGGTGGCTTGGGAAATGTACAAAAATTTCTGCACGAGCACGAATGTTCCGTATATGAGTTCCCGGCGAGTATTCAAGGAAGAACTGATGAACTACTTCCGCGATTACAAGGAGCGGGTCAACACGGACAGTGGCGAGCGCATCCGAAGCTACTACAGCGGTTTCAAGACGGAAAAGTTCGAGAAGAAATCGGACTTTGGTGCGCCAATCCCCGAAAAGCAGGCATCTTGGATCGACTTTAAGGTGCGGCATTCGGTTCTGGATGATATTTGTAAGGACTGTCCTGCACAATACGCAAAAGAAAACGGCACACCAACCGACTACTGGGAAAACGTAAAGACGAAGCTGTCGGACCTCGATACGAGCAGGCTGCATTATGTCAAGGTGCCCGAGAATCACATCGTCATCGACTTTGATATTCCGGGAGAGGATGGCAAAAAGTCCTTTGAACGAAACCTAGAAGCGGCAAGCAAGTGGCCGAGAACCTATGCAGAACTGAGCAAATCTGGCGCAGGAATCCACCTGCATTATATTTACTCCGGCGATGCATCGAAGCTCAGCAGAATCTACGACGAGCACATCGAGGTCAAGGTCTTTACCGGTAAGAGTTCACTCCGAAGAAAGCTCTCAAAATGCAATGATATTCCGGTAGCGTCCATCAGCTCCGGTTTACCAATGAAGGGAGAAAAAATGGTTAGCACGGATCGTGTCCAGAGCGAAAAAGGACTGCGCATCATGATTATGCGCAATCTGAACAAAGAAATCCATCCCTACACCAAACCGTCCATCGACTTCATCTACAAAATCCTTGAGGATGCCTACAACAGCGACCTCACCTATGATGTGGACGACATGCGCAACGCAATTCTCGGGTTTGCGGCTTCCAGCACGAATCAGGCAGACGCTTGCCTGAAAATCGTATCCAAGATGCACTTCAAGTCCAAAGAGCCTACCGTAGCAATAACTTATGAAGCACCCATCGTGTTCTTTGACTGTGAGGTGTTCCCGAACCTGCTTCTGGTCAATTGGAAGTTCCAGAGCAAGCCGGACAAAGAGGAACCGACAGTCTACCGGCTCATCAACCCGAGCGCAGACGATATTGCAAAACTCGCGCAGTATCGACTGATCGGCTTTAATAACCGTAAGTACGATAACCACATTCTCTATGCCCGTATGATCGGGTGGTCGGTTGAGGCAATTTACAATCTGTCTCAGCAGATCATCAACGAACATACGGGCTTTTTTGGCGAAGCGTATAACTTCTCTTACACTGATATTTACGATTTCAGCGCCAAGAAGCAGAGTCTGAAGAAATTTGAAATCGAATTGGACATCCATCATCAGGAGCTCGGACTGCCTTGGGATCAGCCTGTGCCGGAAGAGAAGTGGGAAGAAGTTGCACGGTATTGTGATAACGACGTTCTGGCAACGGAAGCTGTGTTCAATGCTCGACATGCGGACTTTGTTGCCCGAGAAATTCTGGCGGATGTGGCAGGTATGACGGTCAACGACACGACCAACAGTCTGACTACGCGGATCATCTTTGGCAAAGAGAAAAGTCCCAGGCTGGTCTATACAGATCTTGCCACCGGTGAATCCGACGATTTGATTGAGGTGGAGCCTGATATTCTCACCAAGAATAACTATCTCAATGCCTTTCCTGGATACGAGTGGGTCAAGGGCGATGATGGCCGGATGCACAATATGTTCCGTGGTACGGATCTGGGCCTCGGCGGCTATGTCTATGCAGAACCCGGCATGTACTGGAATGTGGCTCTGCTGGACGTGGCTTCTCTGCATCCGCACTCTGCTGTCGCCCTTAACTACTTTGGTGAGTACACCAAGAACTTCAATGACTTGATGGATGTTCGTATCTATGTCAAGCACAAGGAGTATGACAAGGCCAAGAAGCTGTTTAACGGCAAACTGGCCAAGTATTTGGACGACCCCAAGCAGGCTAAGGCATTGTCCCAGGCACTGAAAATCGCCATCAACTCCGTGTACGGTCTGACCAGCGCGACCTTCGATAACCCGTTCCGCAATCCTAAAAATGGCAACAACATTGTGGCCCTGCGTGGTGCTCTGTTTATGCGTACTTTGCAGGATGAGGTTCAGCAGCGCGGATTCACCGTGGCGCACATCAAGACGGATTCTATCAAGATTCCTGATGCTACGCCGGAAATTGTTGACTTCTGCATGAAGTTTGCAGAGAAGTACGGCTACACTTTCGAGCATGAGGCCACCTACGAGAAGATGTGTCTGGTAAACGATGCAGTGTACATTGCCAAATATTTGGATGCAGACCAGTGTCAGGCTCAATACGGCTATATTCCGGAGAAGAATGGTGAGCACAGCAAACAGTGGACGGCGACCGGTACCCAGTTCCAGATTCCGTATGTGTTCAAGACTCTGTTCTCGCATGAGCCGGTGGTGTTTGCGGATCTTTGTCAGACCAAGACGGTTTCCAAGGGTGCAATCTATCTGGATAAGAATGAAAACTTGCCGGAAGGTGAGCACAATTATATTTTTGTTGGCCGTGTTGGCTCGTTCTGCCCCATCAAACCCGGATGTGGTGGTGCTGTACTGCTGCGCGAGTCTGGCATTAATGATGTTGGCGAGAAAACTTATGCAGCAGTTGGCGGTTCCAAGGGTTACCGCTGGCTCGAAAGCGAGATGGTTCATGAGCTTCAGATGGAGAAGGACATTGACCGTTCTTACTTTGACAAGATGGCCGATGATGCTGCGGACGCCATTGCGAAATACGGCGACTTTGAGTGGTTCGTGGCAGATGACGCCGGTGAACCGCCTTGGCAGAAGCCGGACATGCCCTGGGATGATGTTCAGGACGAAGCGGCAAGAAATTTTGAGGTGAGATAAATGTTGTTTTATACGATGAGCACGACAACAAGATTGGCATGATTAAATCGTACAAAGCAAAAAACGGTCACATTTACGAGGTGACTCTTTTTGACGGGAAAATTATGCACTTTGCGCCTGGTGAGATTGTTCGTAATGACCCTTATAGCTGCAGTATCTGCAAAGGTGGTGATAGCAAGGCTTCTTACGATTACTCTCGTCAGTCTACGGAGCAGGCCAAGAAGAATGATATCGTGCGGTTTGGCATGTGTAATGTCAGCATCCGCAAAGTTATCTTCAACGACCCGGCAACCATTGTCCTGTGGTCGGATGGCAGCAAGACCGTTGTGAAGTGCGGCCCTGAGGATACCTATGATATGGAGAAAGGGCTCGCTATGGCTATCGTGAAGAAGATGGCGGGCAATGACAACCGCTTCCATAAGGTCTTCAAGCAGTATCCCAAGAAGAAAAAGAAGGAACCGGGTTCTGTCGGTTCGATTATGGACATGATGGCCGGTCTGAATCAGGCTGCGGCAATCGCAACCAAGACCGTACATGAACTTGCCCATATGGCTGTCGGTAAAGCTGAGCGGGGTGAATGAGCATGAAGTGCCCCTTTCAGAAATATGAGAGTGAATATTCGTCGCATGAAAAAGGTCAGTTCATGGATTGCTATGAGGAAAACTGCCATGGCATACCGCCCAAAGAAAGAGCTGGCCGGTGGAGCGACACTCGAGGCTGGCTGTCGGCTCGTTGACGAATATGTTGAGCACTCTACGCCGTTCAATAACTACAACACATTATAAATAAGGTAAGGAGATAGATATTTTATGTACCAGAAGTGTCAGAAAGTCAATATTGACGATACGAGATTCATTTACACTACCAACTTTTCCGGTGATCCTGCCCGTGACCGCTTTGGTTCGGATAAGCGCCGTGTCAACGTTGTGATCCCGACCGTTGCACAGGCCATGGACATGAAGGCGATGGGCATCAACGTCAAGGAGACCCACCCGAACCCCAACTATACTTATGATGAGCCGTTTGTGCCGACTTACTATGTCCCGGTCACCGTCAATGTGGACTCCAAGTGGCCGCCGCATGTCTATTGGATCACCTTGCAGGGCAAACGTCTGCTGTGCACGCCGGAAACCATCGGGCAGCTCGACTTCATCCGTGTCAAGAACGTCTGCTGCCAGGCAAATCTTGTCGAGAAGCGCAACACTCCGGGCGAGTACACTCTGTATGCAGATGTGATGTATGTGGAGCAGGCCCCTGACAACGACCCGTATGCAGAACGCTATGCCCAGGTGGCCGAGCCCGATTATCCGAACGATATGCCGTACTAATTGATATTTCCGAGTGCCGGGGTCAGTCCTCGGTTGAATGTTCCAGCCGGTGAGTGCCCACGTCGCAAATGGCGTTCTCAGAGGAAACGGCTCGGTTTTATATTTTGAGAGAGCTTGTGGTGTAGCGCAGGCTCTCTTTTATTTTGGGTCAGTAGCTTAGTCAGGTTAAAAGCCGGCAGCTCATAACTGCTTGATCGCGGGTTCAAATCCTGCCTGACCCACCATGGCGCTATGCCTATTACAATAATGTAAGGAGAAAACATTATGAATGTAAAAGAAATCGTTGACTACATGATAAAGGAGGGCACCGAAAGCACCAATTACGGCGCTTGGAACTTTGGGCTGGAAAGTGATTTGGCAGATTTTTCAGAGATGTCTATTGAATGGCTGCGCAAGCATCAGGATGAAATCTATGATGAACTTCTCGAAAGGGAAGAAGTAGCTGAGGTCACCGAGTACGAAGAAGATGGCGTGCACATCTTCGACATCTGCTTTTACAGAAGCTTTTGTCCGAATATCTGGGATGATTAACGGAGGAATGTCATGAAAAATCCAATCAACTGCCACCTTTGCGGAAAATGCATTCCTAAGCCCGCAAACGGTCAGATATATTGTGAAGAATGCAGAAAGAATCTCTATAAGGAAAAACAACGGAATTTTTATGAAGCCAGGAAGCAGAAAAAACAAAAAAGTAATAAGCCGTCTCTGTCGGACATCATGCATGAGGCCACCAAAGAAGGCTTGCAGTATGTGGCATATTGTAAGAAACATGGATTGTATTGAACGAATAAACGCGAAAAAACCGTAGTCCTTTATGAAGGGAGATGGTTTGAATGACCAGACAGGTTTATATTTATGGACTTGGTGGAGCAGACAAAATGTACAAGGTGTTGGCTTACCATTTCATTACGGAGGAAGATATTACGATTACCAACATCGTATATCAGGCTTCTATGCTGAAGGCGAGGAACCCCAGCGTAGAGACAGTATACGCGATTGATAATTATCCTGGACTGCGGAGTGATTGTAAGGCGAGCATGTACAAGAGTACAATTGAAAACTGTGCCATTTTCAAGAACATACTGGAGATGCAAGGAGTTCAAATCTACTGACAAAGCGAGGAGCTGCAGAGAAATCTGCGGCTCTTTTCTTTTTATGGAGGTACTGCTATGGCATACAGATATCGAGTCTGGAAAGTTTTTGAGTATCAGGGCGAAGAAATATTCGCGTACACTTTGCCGGATGAATCCCCTGAGGAGGAAGAAGCAACGATTAGACTGCTTGCATATGAGCGTCGATGCAGGCCGGAGTCGATTCATATTCACAAAGAAATGAGGCGAACATTTTGGCAGGAGTAAAACTCTATGACTACCAGTTGGATGCGGTCAACCGGATGAAAAACGGCGGCATTCTGTGCGGTGGCGTGGGCAGTGGTAAAAGTCGGACGGGTCTGGCGTACTACTACATCAAAAATGGAGGACAGGTCAACACCAAACGCTATGTAAAGATGCATGACCCTCCGCAGGATTTGTACATCATCACGACGGCACGCAAGCGAGACACCCTTGAGTGGGAAGAAGAAATGATTCCTTTCATGATGACAACGGACGAGAGTGTTCGAATGTATAAGCATAAGGTCGTGGTGGATTCCTGGAACAATGTTCACAAGTATATTGGAGCGAAAGACGCCTTCTTTATATTTGACGAACAGCGTGTCGTTGGAGATGGACAGTGGGTGAAGTCATTTCTGAAAATCACGAAGGAAAACGATTGGATTCTGCTGAGCGCTACACCGGGAGACTGTTGGACGGATTATATTCCGGTGTTCATCGCAAATGGCTTCTTCCGAAATCGCACGGAGTTCAATAACCAGCATGTTGTATACAGCCGTTTCTCGAAGTATCCGAAAATCGACCGGTACATCAATACAACGCGACTTGTCAGATTGCGTGACAGGATTCTGGTGGATATGGACTTCAAGCGGCCGACGATACCCCACCATGAGACGGTCTATGTGGACTTTGACAAGATGAAGTATAAGGAGATTCATAAGTCCCGCTGGAACCCTTATGAGAACCGACCCATCGAAACTGCAAGCGAGTTTTGTTATCTGCTGCGGAAGCTTGTAAACACAGACCCGAGTAGGCAACAGGAAGTGCTTGATATTTGCATGACACATCCGAGAGTCATCATCTTCTATAACTTCGACTATGAGCTGGATATTCTCATGAACCTATCCTACGATGCAGGTGTGGAAGTTGCCCAGTGGAATGGCCATAAGCATCAGCCGATTCCGGAAGGAAAGCAGTGGGTATATTTGGTTCAGTACAATGCAGGGGCAGAAGGCTGGAACTGCATCAAGACAGACACCATTATATTTTACTCTCAGAATTACTCCTATAAGGTCATGGGGCAGGCGTCTGGGCGTATTGATCGGCTGAATACGCCATATACAGATCTATGGTTCTATCATTTGAAGTCACGGGCAGGTATTGATTTGGCAATTGGGCGAGCCTTGAACGACAAAAAGAAATTCAATGAGAGAAAATTTTATGGAGCGTGATATTTATGGCTTATGAAAAATGTCCTGGCTATCTGAAGAATGGACGATGCAAAGGGAATAATCGGGCATGTCGTGTTACTAAGGAAGGAATCGAAAGTTGGTTTGACGAAACGTTTAAGCCAATTGACGTGCTCGATGTATGTCAGGAACAATCCATATTTGGAAATAGTTTCTTTACCATCTCCGACGAGGATGTTCAGGCATTAAAATCCGGAAAAATTCTGTTCGTAAGAGGAGAATACGGGATTTTCCTGAAATACGAAGGGAGGCAGAACGATGTGCAATCCGTCGAAAAAGACAATTAAGAAGATCGAGCGTATGCTGGAGAGCCGATGCAAAAGAGTCAAGAGGTTCAAAAAGACTCGTCAAAGCTCCACTACAGCAAATTATATAAACAAGGAAGTGACCGAACTAGGATTTCAGGCGGTGCTTCAAATTCGTGGACGTGGCGAATTCATTGGTGTCGAGCTTATGAAAAAGCGAGAGGATACCTATACGTATGGCTGGTTCCTCATTCGTTCGCCGAAGCAGATTTGGGGGAGTTTGAAATGGCAGATGAAGAATTGCTCGACGTTTATGTAGCGATGATTGCTGGATATGTCAAGACCGACAAGATGGCGGCCGCTATCTTGGAACGTTCCGATGTGGATGACGAATTTCGTACATTCCTGGCCGCGCTTTACAAGGCACTCGAGCTGCAGCGAAAAATTTCAAAGGAGAAAAAAGGAAAATGATTAAAGATTCTGGAGATCGTACTGAGTTTGAAACCGGTGCAAAACGCGACATGCACGCAGGGAAGGGCCGTATGGATCTGCTTCCGTGGTACGGCATCATGGAAGTCAGCAAGCATTGCGAGGAGGGTGCTCTGAAGTACGGTGAGCATAACGTGGATAAGGGCATTCCTCTCCACTCTCTGCTGGACAGTGCTGCGCGGCATCTGGCTAAGTACATGGTCGGTATGGACGATGAAGATCATCTGCGCGCTGCCTGCTGGAACCTGCTCTGGGCACTGAACCAACGGGTAACGCATCCGGAGTTGGATGATAGGTTTGCGGTGAAGGTGAAAAAAGAATATAAGGATATACCTCGAATTACATGTCCGCGATGTGGAACTTTTCTGGTTGATCACGATGGCCGCATCTATGATGGTGTGTTATTTCGAGTAAGTCCATCAGGAGAAGAAGTATCTTTGCGATGCCCATGTTGTGAGCGTAATGTATGCGTGTCAAAAACATCCATTTTTGATGAGCGACTGGAGGTGAAGTCTGATGAATGACTGGATGTGCGAAGTGGACTATGCGACCTACTGCCCGAAGTGCAAGAACTTCAAGGTGCTGGAGACGGACGAGCCCTGCAACGAGTGCCTGACGGAGTGTGCACGGGAAGGTAGCAAGAAGCCCGTGAAGTTTGAAGAGAAGACGCGAAAATAACGGACTCCTTTATGAGATGATTAGTCTCAAAATTATATTTTGGAGGTACGAACTATGATTGTTCTGAACATCAAATGCAAGAATCATGAGGAAATGGCTAAATTTCGTGACCGTATGTGCGAGGCTTTGGTTGGCTCACCTGCATTCATCAAGAATGAAATTGCAGTGTGTGACTTTACAGACCTTGATAAGGCGTTTTCGGTATTTATTGGCAATTCCAATGACCATGATGTGGAATATGACTTAGTAGATAAAGATTTTATGGAACGATAATGCGAACTAATCATTAAGGCATTGAGCCGTGGAGAAATCTGCGGCTCTTTATTTTTATCATCGAAGGAGATGCTTGTATGCAACGCATGAACATTAAATGCTGCCATTGTGGGGACTATACCCCATTTATCACAGAGGAGAACATTGAAGTTATTCCTCAAGTTAATCTCACAAGATCCGATATAGATATTTTGGGCGATATCGCCGAGGCATTGAGGGAGTGCGGTCGCTTGGGTACGTGTGATTTCTTACGCCGGGTTCAGAGTGAAGTGACCAAAATTGTAGAGTACCAGGAGGAACGGTGAACGCTAAATGATATTTGCTGAAGAGGATTTGAACTCTTTGAATGCTATTGCTGGACTATTGGCTTCATTCGGGTGTGATAGTCAGGCTGGCTGTGTGCTTTATATTCAGCATAAAATCGCAAAGACCATGGAGGCTGACGAAAGGAAATGCAGAAATGAGAAACATGTCCAAGAAAACCTGGAAGCTGCGGGTTCGGAGCCACATGACCGAGATGCAGAAGCTGGATATTCTGCTGAAGCACGCTAAGGTTCCGCATACTTATGGACGTCGTTGGCCTGAGATGGATAGACCGGACTGTCAGGAGTGTCTTCCGGGCGGACGACACGATGGCGGTGAGCAAATCGTTGCATATGATGCTGCTGGAAATCGTATCTGGGATGGCATTTGGGGTTGGGGCTCTTATGGCTTTGAGCAGGGGCTTATCGAGGTGATGAGTGCGCAGCTGCTTGGCCATGATGATGTTGAGGGCTGGCTCACAGCTCGCCAGGTCACAAAGATGTGGAGGTGTAGAAATGCTGCGAAAAATCGCTGAGTATGTCAAAAAGATATTCCGCATGGAGCCGATTCCAACAACGGTTAATACCCTGCGGGAAGCTTTGCAGTCCTTGGAAGTGGCTCGGAACCACTTTGAGAACTGCGACCCGGAATTTGTGGATGCAGCCATTTTTGAGCTGAACGCTGCGGAGTGCCGGGTGGATGCTGTGAGGAGGTGTAAAACGTGAGCGGACTATACGATCAAATAATAAATGATTTTTTGCAAGAGCACAATGTGACCGAGAAGGAACGTTTTAGAGAATGGATGATGTACTATTATGTTGCAAATGAACTTTCGCTAAACCAATTGAAAACGCTATTGAAGACTGAATGGAAGAAGATTCTAAAAGAATTCATGGGAGACGAGTAATAATGAAACCTGATGTTTGGAATAAGCTCGGTGTGTTCCTTGGACATGTGTTTGGAACGACCGTTGTTATTTGCGCGTGGGCTATTGTTATTGCATTCACGCTGAAACTGCTGTGGTTTATCTGGTTTAGGATTTTGCTATGAGGTACACCAGATGGATAACTTTGAGCACTTTTCCAGAGCATTGAGCGCAATGGCCAAGGCTGGAGCGTACAGTGCAAGAGATATTCGAGACTGCATTCCGTTTGATGCAAGCTCTGAAATTAACAGGATACTTATTGACAGCATACAAATGCAAGACCCGTATACTGCTTGGAACAGAGCACAAGGGTATGAGCATTTTCGTCAGGAACAGGAAAAATATCAAAGGATTTTGAACAGCTGGCCTTACCGTCTGGTTGCTTTTTTGAACGAACTAATTGACGCTATTTTGAATGACATTGATATTATGGGGGACTTTTTATGAAAATCATTGAACCTAAGTACGAGATCCTCACTGATATTTCTGAGGGTGGCATCAAGGAGCTGCAGCAGATTGAGCGCGTTGCCCGGGTCTGCTACAAGAGCGAGGATAAGATCACGCCGGATGGTGAGTCGGCAAAGAAACTGGTGGGCTTTCTGGTGAAGCAAGGGCATGAGGCCATGCTTGAGCATTCCCAGCTGTCCGTGCTGTTCACGTGTGACCGGGCCATTGCCAATGAGCTGGTGCGGCACCGCATTGCTTCTTTTGCACAGGAGAGCACCCGGTACTGCAACTACTCGAATGAGAAGTTTGGCGGGGAACTGAGCTTTATCCTGCCCTCGTATATTCCAACTCGCAGAATGCCTGAAGACCCGACCTATGCTGTAAAGTACAGATCGTGGATTAGCACCTGCGAAGAAACTGAAAAGAACTACATGGCTATGATTAAGGCTGGTATGCGTCCCGAACAGGCTCGTTGCGTGCTGCCGTTGTGCCTGAAGACCGAGATCGTGCTCACCACCAACTACCGTGAGTGGCGCAACATCTTCAAGCTGCGTACTCCCGTGGCGGCCCATCCTCAGATGAGAGAACTGATGTGCCCACTGCTGAAGGAACTGCAAAGCAAGATCCCGGTCGTCTTTGATGACATTTACACATTCTGGCCGGCAGATGACCAGACCCGGAAAGGGAGCGCGGTGAAGTGATGGACGATACCGAATTGGCTGGCGTGTTTGCTGGACGCTATATTGATGGGCTCTGGTCGTACACGCAGGCACTGTATGAGGCAAAGAAACGCGGAATCTCGAAAGAAGATTTTGACGCTGCTGTTTTTGCGTGGCGAGTGGCTATTGGCGAAGGAAAACGGACTTCGGTAGATAGAGAAAACGGATGGGAGAAGCCAAAATGATAAGATTTCTGCTTGCCGCTTTGATGTGCTGTCTATACGCGCACGCATTCATGAGCGGTTTCAAGATTGGCGTCCGCACTAGACGAGATGGTAAAATCGTGCATGTGACTGTGCCTGGGAAAGATATTCTGAAGAGTATCCTTGTTCTGGGATGCGGGATTTTTACGGCATTTACGGTGCGACTTTGAAAGGAGGTGATCGAATGAGAGCTCGGACACGCGATTTTCTGAGATCGCTCAACATTGGGCCGTGGCTGATTGGCTTCAATATGCTTGGTGACGCAATTGATGCAGCAGAGGGGCAGCATTCGGGAGGGCTGATCGGATGCTATGACTACCTTAGCAGCAAATACGGACGAGATAGGAAACGTCTTGACGATGATATTCGCAGAGCGGTTGGCATCGCATGGCGTGAGCAGTGTCATGTCATGGAAAAAGTGATGGGCAGACCCTTGAATAGACCGCCTTCACCGAAAGATTTCATTTATGCGGCGGCCGAATATTTGAATCAAATTGAAGAAGAGGAGATGATGAACTGATGAAAATTGGCATTGACAGCAGCTAGAATTTAGCTGAAAAGAGGCGTCAGCGAATTGTTCGACGTCTTTTTTCTTTGCCCACTTTTGAAATTCGTGCCCACTTTTTTTCTGGGTAAAGTCGTGTCAGAAGCGTGAAATTCTATTCTAGGTTAGAAAATCGGGCATTTTGTTAACAAAACTTTCACAATTTCTGGTCATTTGCCCACTTTCTGCCCACTTTTAAAATCAAAAGTGGGCACGATTTTTAAACAAAATATTGCGTAAATACGCTATATTTTTGAAGAAAAATGCCTTTCTGCCCAAAAACCCACTTTTATTTCTATTTACACTATAAAAAATAAAAATATTATATATAGTTAAGAGAAAAAAGTGGGCAAGTGGGCAGAGCCAAAATTTACGAAAAGTTCAAGGCAAAAAACTTGTAAGAACCCGACCAGCGTTGTATACTCGAGACGACCGTTGTACACACCGATTAGATGCTTATGAGGTAATAAAGATGGCTTATATGAACCGCTTTATCAACGACGATGGCTTTGAAGAATGGACCGCTACGGACGCTGCCGGAAATCCTGTGACCTGCTATGCAAACGAATTCGTAGAATTGCATACGAAGATTCCTGTGTGCGAATGCGGTCGGCCAATGACCGAAGACGTGCAGGGTTACTGGACCTGCCAGGCGTGTGACATTACAAAGACGGAAGATGAGATCAATCATCCGATAAGCTTGGATGAGTATGAGACATCAAACCTCGAACTTAGCGAAGACTACGGAAAGTTTGAGTACGACGATGGGCGAATGCTGGAAGCCGGAGTGCCCGACTGGTACTTATTCTTCTATCAGCATCGACCCGAATGATATTTTAGAGATAAGAGGCGCAGAGAAATCTGTGGCTCTTTCTTTTTTACAACCCTAATTTCTGTTTTTATCCGTTTTGGACTGTTTTCGTCCGTTTGCATCCGTTTTGGGCTGTTTTGACCCGCGTGAAAAATACTGCCCCTTTTATGGAGAGGAGAGAGTGCGTCCCAAACGTGCTACTCCTCTTTCTTTTTGGAGGAGATTTTTATGCTGGAAAACCGATTCAAAGCAAACCTGGTAAGAGAACTCAAAGAGCGCTTTCCGGGCTGTATCGTCCTGCACATTGACCCGACCGAGATTCAGGGAATGCCTGATCTCTTGGTTTTATATCGTGATAGGTGGGCAGCACTCGAAGGTAAGCGCACTGCGAATGCCCCGCATCGGCCGAATCAGGATTACTATGTGAACCTGATGAATCAGATGAGCTATGCGGCGTTCATTTACCCGGAAAATAAGGAGGAGATTCTGAATGACCTTCAACGATCATTCGCGTCTGAGAGGACAGCACGCTTTTCTCAGCGCTAGTAAGTATAGCTGGATCAATTATGATCCCGACAAACTTGCCGTTGTCTATACGAACTTTATGGCCACACAGAAAGGCACCGAACTGCACGAGTTCGCAGCAAAGTGCATCGAACTTGGCCAAAAGCTTCCCCGTTCAAAGAAAACCCTGAATAATTACGTCAACGATGCTATTGGCTTCCGTATGACGCCTGAGCAGGTTCTCTATTATTCTGACAACTGTTTCGGAACGGCAGACTCCATCTGCTTCCGAGATGATATTCTTCGTATCCACGATCTCAAGACCGGAATGATTCCGGCGCACATGGAACAACTGCTGATTTATGACGCACTGTTCTGCCTCGAATATCGAATCAAGCCCGAGAAAATCCAGATCGAGAACCGCATCTACCAGTCCGATGATATTCTCATCGCGAATCCAGGCCCTGATGACATCAATCCGATTATGGACAAAATTCGTGAGTTTGATCCGATCATTGCAAAGCTGAGAATGGGAGTGTGCTGATATGATGAACCCGGTTGAGAAAGATTTGAAGAACTACTTTGGCATCGAGTATGGCGGCGAAGGCGATACACTGGAGCATTACGGCACAAAACGTCATTCTGGCCGCTATCCGTGGGGCAGCGGTGAGACCCCGTATCAGCATTCTGGCGACTTCCTGTCTCGCGTAGATCAGCTGAAGAATAAAGGTATGGTGGAAGGCGAAATCCTCGATGCTATCAACAGCACCCTGCCCGACGATTATAAGCTCGGAGCCACAGAGTTCCGTGTTGCCAAAACCAAAGCTGGTCATGACCGCAAGGCGCAGCAGTGGGACGACATCCAGAAGCTGAAGAAGGAAAACCCTGACATGGGCTGGACTGAGATCGGCCAGAAGCTCGGCCTTCCGGAATCCACCGTTCGCTCTATGTATAAGAACGGTGTCGGCACCAAGAAAGATCAAGCCGAGAAGATTGCTGAAACCTTGAAGAAGGAAGTAGACAAGAAGGGCATGGTTGATGTGTCAGAAGGCACAAATCTGGTTCTCGGTGTATCGGAAGGTAAGATGGATGAAGCCATTTATATTCTGGAAGCAGAGCATGGCTACAAGCGCTATGGCGTCGGCATCAAGCAGCCCACCAACTTCCGTCAGCAGACCAACATCACTGTTCTGGCAAAGCCGGAATATGACCAGAGTTATGCCTATAAGCATCAGGGTGACATCCAGTCTCTGGGCGACTATCATTCTGATGATGGTGGCAGTTCATTTCGCCAGTTGCAGCCTCCTTCGAGTTTAGACTCAAAGCGTGTTGCCGTTCGCTATGGCGATGAAGGCGGTCTTGCAAAGGACGGCGTCATGGAGATTCGCCGTGGTGTGCCTGATCTGGATTTGGGCAATTCCCATTATGCTCAGGTTCGTATCATGGTGGACAACAGCCACTATCTGAAGGGCATGGCCATGTATTCCGACAATATGCCGGATGGTGTGGACATTGTGTTCAACACGAACAAACCTTCTGGTACGCCTAAGATGAAGGTCTTCAAGGAAATCAAGAACGACCCGGGCAATCCGTTTGGCGCAGCCATTACTGCTGAAGGTCAGAGCACTTATGCTGGCAAAGATGGTAAAGAGCATCTTTCTCCCATCAACAAACTGAAGTGGGAAGGCGACTGGGACGATATGTCCAAGAGCGTTTCATCTCAGTTTCTTTCTAAGCAGCCCCTGCCGCTGATTAAGAAGCAGCTTGATCTCACCATGGCCGATTATAAGGCTGAGTACGACGAGATCATGCACTACACGAACCCGACCGTCAAGAAAAAGATGCTGATGGACTTCGCGGAGAAGTGCGATGGCACATCCATGACGCTGAAGGCATCGGCATTTCCCGGTCAGGCAACGAAAGTCATCCTTCCTCTGGACAAGATCAAGGAGACTGAAGCTTACTGCCCTACATATGAGAATGGTACCCAGCTTGCGTTGGTTCGCTATCCTCATGCAGGTACCTTTGAGATTCCGATTGTCACGGTAAACAACAAGAATGCCAGTGGCAAAGCAAATCTCGGTAATGTCCGCGATGCAATCGGTATCAGTTCCAAGGTTGCTGAACGCCTGTCGGGTGCGGACTTCGACGGCGACACCGTTATGGCTATCCCGATGAGCGATAAGGTGCGCATCAACTCTACTGATCCACTGCCTGGACTGAAAAACTTCGATCCGAAGACGGCCTATGCTGTTCCGGAAGGCAACCCGAACAACGTGCGTCTGATGAAGAAGGAGGAGAAGCAGAAAGAGATGGGTATCATCTCCAATCTCATTACTGACATGACACTGCGCGGAGCACCGACCGAAGATTTGGAGCGTGCAGTGCGCCACTCAATGGTCGTTATTGATGCGGAGAAGCACAAGCTGGATTACAAGCGCTCCGAGAAAGAGAACGGTATCCAGGAGCTGAAGCGTAAGTACCAGATTCGTACTGAGGAAGATGGCACTGAAAAGTACGGCGGTGCATCCACCCTGCTGTCCCGACGTAAGCAGACTGTTCGCATTCCTGAACGCCGCGGCAGCGTGCGTATCGACAAGGAAACAGGCAAACCCATCTATAAGGAGAGCGGGCGAACCTACCCCGACAAGAATGGCAAGCAGCGCATTGCAGAGACAGAAGTCAGCCGCATCTCGCTGATGGACGACGTTCGTCCCTTGTCTTCGGGTACGCCCCAGGAAGAACTGTATGCGACCTTCTCCAATTCTCTGAAGGCAATGGCCAACAAGGCACGCAAGGAATCCGTCAACATGAAGGGTATCCAGCGTGACCCGGCAGCAGCCAAGGAGTATGCAGCTGAAGTGGCATCTCTGAACGAGAAGTATCAGGCTGTTCTGGCCAATAAGCCGAAAGAGCGCCGTGCCATGATCATCGCAAACTCCAAAATCAAGGCAATTGTCGAAGCTCGCGGTCTGGACTACAACAATAAGGACGATAAGAAAGAAATCAAGAAGATCTCAAGTGTCGAGATGCAGCGCGCCCGTGAACAGGTTGGGGCTAACAGTAGTAAGACCAAGATCGTCTTCAGCGACCGCGAATGGGAAGCTGTTCAGAAGCACGCAATTTCTGATTCGCTGCTGACAAAGTTCTTGAATTCTTCTGATTCAACTGAAATCGTTAAGCGCGCAATGCCAAAAGCAACTGCAAAGCTTTCGTCTGCAAAACTCAGTAAAGCAAAAGCAATGCTCACTGGTGGATACACCTATGAGCAAATTGCCGAAGCTTGTGGCGTTCCGAAGTCCACGATTTACGATGCTCTGAACAAATAAGGTCGAAAGGAAGAAAAAATTATGGTTCGTTGTTTCATTACTACGGTCGATAATCCTTATGATCCGCACGACCAGTTCGATCAGTGGTATCGTTTTGACTGTGACCACGGCTACAACTCCTGCGGGCTCCTTGCGCGGCTCGCGTACACCTCGGATCAGCTGTCTGATAACGAAAATGCTTATGAAATTGAGCAGGCAATCGATCAAATTATCAAAGCTGATCCTTTGAACCTGTACCGGAAGGTCAAAAAGACCCTTCCCGACAGTGAAAACGGTGACAACGCTGCTTAAACAGAACGTTTAGACAGGGGGAGGGGGTCTGAAAAATCCACCCCCTCCCTAAATCGCGCTGGTCTTTGATATTTCCCCGGAGGTAAAATTGATATTTGGGCTTTGGGTGTAGACAGAGCCGGGTATTGGATTTTCTGCTCTGATTGTTTTGGCAATCAGAGCTTTTGTAAGGGCTTATGGGATAGTGTTCTGACACCTCCTTTCAAATGGCTTGCTTTTTGGGTTTTACGGCATCATGATTTCTCCTTTACCTTCATGAAAACATTCTCTCTAACAGCTCCCATAAGCCTTTACAAAAGCTAAAAGTGCAGAAAAGTATTGCAAAAGTCGTTCAAAGTCAACGCAAAGTGCTCAAAAGCGGCACGAAAGTTAATAGAAGTGACGATAAACCCGTACGAAAGAGAATAAAAAGACAAAACTCGAAAAGAGGATGACGATGAAATTTCGAAAGAAGCCTGTTGTGATCGAGGCATTTCAGCTCGGCATCGACAATATGCCCGACTGGTTCATGGACGCCGTTGCAAGCAACGATGTTATCCTGCATGGAACGAGCGCCTGCTTTTATCACGCGCATGATACGAATGCCGACATTAAAACGCTCGAAGGCTGGCATCATGCGAATTATGGCGACTATGTGATCCAGGGAATCAAGGGTGAAATTTATCCCTGTAAGCCCGATATCTTCGAGAAAACATATGAGGCGGTTACCCGGTAACACGGATCCGCCCGAAAGGAATGAAAACGCATGAAGACAAGAAAGGTCTCATCTGGCGAGGATGTCGGAATGCGGCCGGCATTGTCTCCGGAAGCGAGAGAGAACCAGATGATCTCTCTGGCAATGGATCTGGTTGAAAAGCGGCTGCGGGAAGGCACTGCTTCCTCAGCTGAAACGACTCATTTCCTTAAACTGGCCACGTTTAAGTCAGAACTGGAGAAAGAGAAGCTGGAAGAAGAAAACAAACTTCTGCGGGCAAAGACCGAAGCGCTGCAGGCGGCGAAGAACACCGAAGAAATATATGCCGAAGCCATCAAGGCCATGCGGGTGTATAACGGACAGGACGAGGAGGACGACGGCAATGACTGGACTTGAGAAAGTTTGCTTCTGGCTGATGGCAGCACTGCCATGGCTTCAGCTGGCGTGTATTCTTACGGACCGAGAACAACCAACAAGCAAGCGGTACTGGTGGTATCTGCCTCCGAGTATTCTGTCGCTTCTGACGGCCATCGCGGTTGGACTCCCAAGGATCATTGATAAGCGGATCGGCGGGTTCGGATGCTGGTGTACACTGATCTTTACATTTGCGTGTGCTTGCCATGACGAAGCGGAAGGCCTTGAGAACCTGCATGGCAAACTGATCCGTATTTCAATGATCTGCACGGCATTTGCCATGGTCTGCTGGTGTATGGGGTACTGAGCGGATGAGCAGGAAGACATACTCTGAGCTTTGCCAGTATGCAACATTTGAAGACCGCTTCCATTATTTGCAACTGCATGGTGCTGTTGGACAGGACACCTTTGGATTTGACCGATATCTGAATCAGGACTTCTACCGATCAAGAGAGTGGAGGGCGTTCCGGGACAGAATCATTGTGCGGGATGGCGGATGCGACTTGGCGTGCCCGGACCACGAGATCATGGACTGGGTGATACGGAACGGCAAGCCCATAAGACCACGCATTATTATCCACCACTTGAACCCGCTGACGAAAGAGGACGTGCTGGAGCACTCGGACGCGCTGCTTGACCCGGAGAATGTGATCTGCGTGAGTGACCGGACGCACAAGGCCATCCACTACGGGGACGACACGATCCTGAAGCCCGTGTATACGGAACGAAGACCGGGCGACACCTGCCCGTGGAGGAAATGAACACGCCAATTGACACTTTTCACAAGATACTTGTTATATAATTGTACGAGTAACAGAAAGGAGAAAATTGACATGCACCAGATAAGAGACTATAATATTATAAAATATATGGACTCTATCGTAGGAGGATGCCAAATGACTCTTGATGGAATTTTAAGCCCTTATAAAAAGTGCAAGAAATACTCGTTGAGTGCGGATGTTGCAGAGTATCTCAAGTACATTGGTGAAAAGCCTTTTTACATTGCGCCTTCATTTAGCGATGTGAAAACAGACCCTAAACTGTCTAGCCTAAAACCAAAGTTTGTGCTGCTTTCAGCTCCTGGAGCAGCCGGAAAGAGTGCGCTGGCAAAATATATCGCATATAAGTTTGACGCAATTTATTGGAACCTTGCAAAAGTGAAAGTCGGCACGAATAGCTTTGCAGGTTCAATTATCAGCGCTGTTGATGCTCCTAATTATTCTAACTTTATTGCCGATTTGAACTCAGGTAATGTGTTACTGGTAATTGATGCTTTTGACGAAGCAGAAATAATTTCCGGAAGAAAGATGCTGGATAGTTTTATCGCAGATATTAGTAAGAATCTTTCGTGTCATCAACTTCCGACAGTATTTTTACTGGCAAGAACTGAAACTGCACAATATTTGGCTTCCTTCTGCGCTGAAAATGGGATTGCGGTAGCACACTACGAAATTGGATTCTTTGGCGAAGAAAACGCAAAGGAGTTCATCGTTGAAAGCATTGCAGGGGAAAAAGTCCCGACAGCACCTGATCGCGAGTGTGCTGATAAATATTATAGCGTAATCAAGGGCAATATAACGAAAGACGAATGTGCGTCGTTTCTTGGATATGCACCTGTTTTGGAGGCGATTTCCGCCCACATTAAGTCTTGTCCGAACCGTCAAAAAATGATTAGTGGCCTTTCTAATCAGAAAGACTGTGTGTCAATCATTACGAAAATAATGGAGGATTTATTGTCTAGAGAGCAGGTTGAAAAAGCTATTCCTGCTTTTAGAGAACGCTGTGCTAGTTTACATCCGGAGTTTAACGATTGGGATAAGGTTTATTCAGCTGAAGAACAGCTTGTAAGAGTTATTTATTACATTCTCTTTCAGGATTGTTCTTATAAAAACTATCCGTTGAACTTTTTGCCGCCTCAATTGGTAGATGAGTATCAATCTTTACTCGATACTTTCTTACCTCAGCATCCGTTTGTACGGAATAGTGTCAAAGAGGAAAATGCATCTGTTGATTTTACGGGGCCCGCATTTAGAGATTACGCACTGGCAAAAATTATCCTGAATAAAGATCACGAAACATTGGCGGATATGTACTTTGAATATTCGCAGAGTCAGTCCTATTTTCCGTCCCAGATTTTCTTTGACTGCTATATGCAGATTAGCAAGCGACAGATTTTCCCCAGACATATTTCTTATGTTTACGACTCTTTCAAGGCAAAGGCAACTGCATATGAGAGACCGTATTTGGAATGTTCAGAGATTCTCGGAAGTGAAACGGAAGATATGGAGTATGCAGCAGTTTTTGGTATGATGCCGGCCAAGAAGCAGGCGACAAAACGGGAAGATTATATAGCTAATATTGCTGTAATGGATGAGCCCTTGAAGTTTGAACAGCTCGTAAATGTTTCAATTGATGCGCCTGACATGGAAGTTTCAGTTGGCCGGGACGGGGTTGATTCTCGTATCTACAATTCCTCCATTGTATGCAGGAAAATCAATTGGGGAACTAAGCATATCAGTATTGAGTCTTATGCGCCTGAAGCAAGTCTTCTGGTTGCCCATGATGGTTTTTCGGGCGAACCGACGATGATTGAAATTGTAAAAGCGGACGATTTCAAGGTCACCGCACCAAACATCAATGCATATTATTCATTGATTCCCTACAAATATGATTTCGAGGACGCAGCACACTTTGATATTATAAAGTTTATTCATGGGATGCGGTGTATCTTCATTGAGTTTAGAACTCACAGAAAGGATACGCTGGCTAAATCTGCAGAGCGAATTGAATTTGTAACTGTTGGAAACAGTACAATAAAGCGTCAAATCTTAAGCTATTTGAAGGATTGCGGGATAATCTATGAATCAGCTCATCTTTACAAGATAGATGAGGCTAAAATGCAGGAAAAGCGTATTTTCTTTAATGCGCTGGCGCGAATGGATACGCAATTGATGAATACTGCTTTTTCCGATTTTTGTGAATGGCTTCAGAATAATAATTGATTTTTCAACAAAAGCGCACTGGCTTAACAGCTGGTGCGCTTTTTCTTTTGAAAAGGAGAAATTCAAAATGAACAAGAGCGATTTTATGACCTATGCGCGCCAGTTGGTGGTGGACTACTTCAACGAGCATGTAGACGTGACCGACGGCAAGAAGCTGACGCTGAATGACGTGTATGTCGTCTGGTTCTCGAAGACTTTGCAGAACTGGAAGGCGCTGGTGAGCACGACCGTGGCAGACGGCATGTACTACGAGATCACTCACAACGGCGACAAGGGCGAGACCTATCTGGACGCCTACAAGAAGTGGGACAATATGTGCATCGTGGACTAAGGAGATAAACAATGGACAGCATACTGACCTCGGTAAAGAAGCTCCTTGGCCTGACCGAGGAGTATACGGCATTTGACCCGGACCTTATCATGCATATCAACAGTGTGCTGATGATCCTGCGGCAGATGGGCGTGGGCCCGGCGGGCGGTTTCAGCATCGGCGACGCAACGGCGACGTGGAGCCAATACATGGCCGACTGCCCGGACATTGAGGCGGTGAGAAGCTATGTGGCGCTGAAGGTGCGGATGCTGTTTGACCCGCCGCAGTCGAGCACTGTGATGGAGGCCGTCAAGAACCAGATCAGCGAACTGGAATGGCGGCTGTATGTGATGTGCGACAAGGAGGAGAAGTAATGCGAACTTTACCATTTACCGTCGAGGGGCAGACCCTGCGCAAGGACGGCGACTTTGGCGGCATCATCTCCGGGAGCAAGGGATATCTGCGTTGTCGGCTGAAGATCGCGGACAACGACTGGCTCTACGCCAAGAAGGTGCTGGTGTTCAACGACGAATACGCCATGGCTGTGAACGCGGACTTTGAGTGCATGGTGCCGGACGAAGTGACCGACGGTAGGAGCTTCAAGGTGCAGCTGATCGGCCAGACCGGCAAGACCCGCATGAAGACAAACCCGGTACTGATCGAGCAGGTGACGTGATGGCAAGTGTGGAAGATGTGCTGGCCAACATGGCCGAGCCGAACCGGGAGGAAGAAGAACTGTGCTTTGTCATTGACAAGGACTTCCGGCTCATTTCGGTGCCGGAGCGCGGGACAGTGCTGGGTGTAGAAGGCGACAAAGACGTGAATCTGGTGCGCTTTCGGATGCCGCGCTACTACCGTGGGACCGACCTTTCGGATTTTGCCATCGAGGTACATTACGACAACGCTGAAGGTGAACGCGGCATTGCCCCGACCAGCGACAAGACCGTGAGCGAGGATGCTGTACGGTTCACCTGGGTGGTTGGTAAAGACGTGGTGTCGTCGAAAGGTACGGTGCGGTTTACGGTATATTGTGTGAAAAAGGATGCTGACGGCACCATTGAACAGGCATTCGGAACGACTATTGGGACCGGAACAAGTCTGGAAGGACTTGGCGGCGACGAAAACTGAAAGAGGGGGATGGAATGGCGACGGTGGACGAACTGCTGGCGGCGGAAACGACCGAGAGCGACGACGAGCTTTCGTTTCTCATTGACGAACATCTGCGCATCATCACCGTCCCCGAGCGGGGCGTCGTGCTGGGCGTGGAAGGCGACAAGGACGTGAACCGGGTACGCTTCCGCATGAACCGATACTATCACGGGAGCGACCTTTCGAGCTTTCAGATCCGAATCAATTATCAAAATGCGGACGGTGAGGTGAATTACTTCACGGTAAGTGAGAAGACCGTGGACACGGACACCTTCAGCTTTGTCTGGGTGGTGGCCGCAGATGCCGTGATGACAAAGGGCACCGTGCTCTTTGTGGTGAACTGCTTCACAACCGACAGCAGCGACGTGGTGCAGAAGGCGTATCACACGACCCTTGGTGCGGCAAGCGTGCTGGAGGGACTGGAAGTTGACGTGGAAGGCAACCAGCCGCAGATCGTGGACTTTCTGGCCAAGCTGAAGAACGAACTGACCGTTCATGCCGGGACCGTGCTGCAGCAGATGGACGATTATGCCAAATCGGCAGAGAGCTCCAAAACGGCTGCGTCGAACTATGCTGATGATGCCGGTAAAAGTGCTTCCAGTGCAGCCAGGAGTGCCAGCGCGGCAGCTGGGAGTGCTTCCAGTGCAGCAGGTTCTGCATCTTCGGCAAGTTCAAGTGCCGTGGCGGCGGGCAGCAGTGCGACTGCGGCAAAGACCAGTGAAAGCAACGCAGCCACTTCGGCCACAGCAGCGGGCAACAGCGCCACTGCCGCACAATCGAGTGCGACTGCTGCTAAAACCAGTGAAACCAATGCCGGAAGCTCTGCGACCAAAGCCGGTGACAGCGCCACTGCAGCCAAGACCAGCGAAACGAATGCAGCCACCTCTGAGACAAACGCCAAGACCAGCGAAGCAAACGCCAAAAAGTACGCGGATGAGGTGCGCACCGTGGCGGAAGGCTACAAAGGCTGGTTTGAGACAGAAGGAGTTCTGACGGCTGCAGTGCCGAACGGCGCGAAGGGTGACTGGGCCATCGTCGGCTCCACCAACAGTATCTGGCTCTGGGATGGCAGTGCCAATGTCTGGGTCGAGAGTGTGCCCCGGATCGACTTATCGAATTATCCGACGCATGGGGAAATCACGGAGCTTTTAAAAAACTATCTCCCGAATCGAGCCGCCACTGCAGCCGAGCTGGGCGGCATCAAGGTCGGCAAGGGGCTGACGGTGGATGAGGACGGCACACTGAGTGTGGAGGCACAGGAATACAGTTTACCCGCCGCCACTTTGGATGCCCTCGGCGGTATCAAGATCGGCTCGGGAACAGAAGATTTGACCGCCGGTGTCTCAGAATTGGAAGATGGCGCGATCTACCTTGTTTATGAGTAAGGAGGCCCTCTTATGGCTCATAAATTTTATTTGGGTAAATCCAATGCGGCAAGAGAAGTCAAACACCTGTATGTCGGAGTGAATGGGTCATCACCGGTTTACGGGTATCAAAATAAAACGGTCAATACGCAAATCAATTGGGGCAACTTCCCGGATTTCTTCTCCGGGACAAATCCTTATGAATGCCCGGCCACTTCATTCTCAAGCACCAGCGGCACATATACTGCAACGAAAAATATGACCATTACCATCAATTGGAAGATTTATTGCAGTCATTCAAACACAAACGGCGATGTTTACGTGTATCTTAAGGTCGGCAGTACGTATGTTATAAATTATCGTCAAAGCTCTGATTATAACAAAAGCGGAACCTGGACCGGGGTAATCAAATTGGGAGAATCCATAAGCATCGACATCCATTATGATAACGATGGTTCCAAAAGCGGAACCTTTTCGATCTCTGCAAAATATGAACGGCTTGAATATGTTCAGACTGGCGTTTCTACCGGTTTGAAAGCGCGAAGGGTTCGAAAGGCGTATATTGGCAAAAATGGCGTCGCAAAATCATTCTTTTCGGATTTGAGAACGATTGTTTATGGCGGAAGAACGAATACCCCATTAAGAATGAGTAATTCGTCGAGTTTGAATGGAATGTTTTCCATATTAAACAATGTTGCGGGAGCTTCCGTTGGCAGTTACGCTATTTTTGCAGGCGGTGACGATGGACAATCAAACCAATATAACTATACGGATGGTGTAAATGCCTATGATTCTTCATTGACTGCACAAAACATTGCGCAGCTTAGCTTCTCAAACTATACCGATAAATGGAGATCAGGCATGTTGAGCGGTGTGATAAATAATCGTGCTATCTTTGCAGGCGGTTATTATTTATACAAAGCTCTTTTCAGCAAAGTAAAAGTTTTAAGAAGACCGGAAGCTCTTTCGTACAACGCATCGTTGACACAAACGCAATTGACGGACCTGAGTTCCGCAAAGTGCAACTGCGCCACCGCAAACACCACGAACCATCTGATCTTTGCCGGATGGGTCAACAACACCAATTCCAACACAACGGACGCATACGACAATTCTTTGACCCGGAGCACAATTACCGCTTTGGGTACGGCACGATATTATCTGGCCGGTGCTTCGATCGGCGAGTACGCGATCTTTGCAGGCGGCAAGGATGACTCGACCAGTTACAGCTTAGTCGAATGTTACGATTCTGCTTTGACAAAGCACACCCTGGAAAATCTCTCGGCAATCAGAACAAATTTTCAGGGCGCATCTTTTGCGGGGTATGCCGTATTTGGCGGCGGCACAACGGCTACGCCATACATCGACCGATACAATGCGTCGCTGACCAGAGACACTACGATTGCTTTGAGCTCCAGTCGTTCTAATACCGCGACAGGCACATTGGGCTCCGGCATGGATAAGCGCTTGATTTTTGCAGGCGGAGACAACAAGAGCACAGTCGTTGATGTTTTTGATGCATCTTTCACGCGAACTTCTTATAGCTTGAGCGTGGGAAGAACAAAGGCAACGATCGTCTCTGTCGGAAATTATGCGCTGGTTGCCGGTGGCGGAAGCTTGTACGTCGAATATTTCGAGTTAAAGAATCAAAGTTAAGGAGGACAAAACGTGTCTCGTTACAAAATCTATGATAATGTAAGTCCTGTTTTTACGCCGATCGGTGAGGAGCTCACCGCAGAACAGTGGCTTTCTCGTTATCCGTGGGCAAAGCGCACCAAAATGATCGTTGGCGGCGGCGTGATCAACGGGTCTGTGGCGCTTGTTTTTGATGACTATGTTTCCATGATGGTCAAGGCCGGCTGCGATTTCAGCGCCTGCACTTGCGATCAGGACTATTTGGATGCCATTGAAAACTTCGAAGATGCCGCAGGCAAGGGCTCCACCGAAGATACGGTAAGCGATCAGACGCGCATCGCAGATGCGCTGGAAGATATCGTTGCGCTGAGCATGCCGGATGCAGAGTAAGGAGGCAGGACAGATGACGACAAAAGAAAAATTGGCCGAACGTTGGCGCGGCAATCGCATCAGCGAAGCAATGCTGCGTATCTACGTTATCAAGGGCATCATCACCGATGATGATTTCAAGGAGATCACCGGCAATGCGTTCAGCCGCAGCACTGCGGCACGATCGACCGAGGCGAAACAGTAACGCACCCGCAGGAAGGAAAAATTCAAAATGGCACTCTCGAACACGGCAACGCCGATCTACTACGGCCGGTTCCGGGAGGCCGTGATGCGCGGGGAGATCCCTGTTTGCAGAGAGATCAGCATGGAGATGAACCGGATCGACGACCTGATCGCGAACCCGGGCGTTTACTATGATGACAAGGCCATGGACGGCTTTGTGAAATTCTGCGAACGGGAGCTGACCCTGACGGATGGCACGGACCTGAAACTGCTGGAGACTTTCAAGCTATGGGCCGAGCAGATCTTCGGGTGGTACTACTTTGAGGAACGCACCGTCTACAAGCCGAACCCGGACGGACACGGCGGCCACTACGAGCAGAAGCGTATCAAGCACCGATTGGTTCGAAAGCAGTACCTGATCGTGGCGCGCGGTGCGGCAAAGAGCATGTACGACAGCTGCATCCAGCAATACTTTCTTTCCGTAGACGGGTACACCACCCAGCAGATCACCACAGCACCCACCATGAAACAGGCAGAAGAAGTCCTCTCACCAGTGCGCACAGCGATCGCGCGGGCGAGAGGACCTCTTTATCGTTTTATGACGGAAGGCAGCCTGCAGAACACGACGGGTGCTGCTTCCGGCAGGGTGAAGCTGGCCAGCACGAAGAAGGGCATCGAAAACTTCCTGACCAACAGCCTTTTGGAAATTCGGCCCATGAGCATCGACAAGCTGCAGGGCCGGAGAGACAAGGTGGCAACAGTAGACGAGTGGCTCAGCTGCCCCATCCGGGAAGACCCCATTGGTGCCATTGAGCAGGGCAGTTCGAAGGTGAACGATTACCTGATCGTGGCGACCAGCAGCGAGGGCACGGTGCGCAACGGCTGCGGCGACTCCATCAAAATGGAATTGATGAGCATCCTGAAAGGGGATTACGTCAACCCGCATGTGTCCATCTGGTACTACAAGCTGGACAGCATTGAAGAAGTGAACGATCCGTCGATGTGGGTGAAGGCGAACCCGAACCTGGGGCTGACCGTGAGTTACGAAGCCTACCAGCTGGACGTGGAGCGCGCCGAGAAAGCACCGGCGAGCCGGAACGACATTCTGGCCAAGCGCTTCGGCATCCCGATGGAAGGGTACACCTACTTCTTCCCCTACGAGGAGACCCTGCCACACCGGCACCGGGACTTCTGGCAGATGGCCTGTGCCATGGGGGCGGACCTCTCGCAGGGTGACGACTTCTGCGCCTTTACCTTCCTGTTCCCAATGGATCACGGCTACTTTGGCGTGAAGACACGGGACTACATCACGAGCTACACCCTCTCGAAGCTGCCGCAGGCCATGCGCCAGAAGTATGACGAGTTCATGCGGGAGGGGACACTGGTCATCATGGAAGGCACGGTGCTGGACATGATGGAAGTATACGACGACCTGGATGCCTTTATCGAGAACAGCGGGTACGACGTGCGTGCCTTTGGCTACGACCCCTACAACGCAAAGGACTTTGTGGAGCGGTGGGCGCGGGAAAACGGCGAGTATGCCATCGAGAAGGTGATTCAGGGCGCAAAGACGGAGAGTGTACCGCTGGGTGAGCTGAAGAAGCTGAGCGAACAGCGGAAACTGCTGTTTGACGAAGCGCTGATGCAATTTGCCATGGGCAACTGCATTACCTTGGAAGACACAAACGGCAACCGCAAGCTTCTGAAACAACGATATGACCAGAAGATCGATGCGGTTGCCGCTATGATGGATGCGTATGTAGCTTATAAGGTGAACCGGGATGCGTTTGAGTGATTATACCTTCTGATAAACACTGCCATCAGGACGAAGGTAGAGCTCCAACGGTTGAGAAGGCTGTTTCAGTGAGGTACACATCAAAGCAAATAGAGGCGGCTCTGCCTGAGTGCTTAATGTGTTATATGTCTTCAGCACTTCAGCTTCGATTTGAGAGACGGAATTCTTACCAAAGTGCTTGTTTTCATCCTTTTCGATTTTTTGCGAAACCTTATCTGCTGCTGTTTTTAATGCACCAATCATGCGATTTTGCGTAAGAGCAAATAGCGGTTTGGCGTCTGCTTCCAGATTTGCGAGATAAGATTCGTTCCAGTTTTGCGAATAGTAGGTTTCCATGATCCCGCTGATTGCATAAAGCTGAGAGGCAAGATCAACACCCTGCTTGCTCTGCAAAACGATTTGAGCCTGGCTCTCATTTGATTTTCCAGCGACTGCACTTTCAAGCTGCTCGGTATAAAACTCTATGTCGGCGATTGCTTTCGTTTTTGCACGCTGGAGATTTCCGATCGTTGCAATACGCTGAGCATCATTGAGCATGATGGTTGAATAATTTGCTAATGCATATTTCACAAAAGTCAGCTCGGAGAGAAGCTCCGTGCGCTTTGAGGTTTGCAGGAATGCAAGAAGGTCATCAAGCTTCTTATTGACTTCGGTGAGTTTTGAACTGATGTCGGCAAGAAAATACTGCCCCGTTGCGAAAGACGCAATGCTGAACGCCTGAAAAGCTGCCACCGATGCAGGATCAACTCGGTAGAGCGAGGCTGTTCCTACAAAATGCCCTGCTGTATCTCTCATGACCGTGGACTGTCCACCCTGATGCAAGTTCATAAGAGAACCCTGAATGCCTTTCGGAAACCGGAGAACATAGGTGTTTGATGCTGCTTCCGCTGCAAGCTTTGCAGGAACAAGCTGTAGAAAGGAATTGGTCGCAAGTCCAGCCTGCTCCGGGAATTCGACCTTACGAAAACGAGTCGTATCGCCAAAGTCGAGCGGGGTATTGCAGGAAATGACTTCGCAGCCAGCAGACTGGAGAGGGAACATTTCGGATTCGGACATATTCAAACCTCCTCATTACCCAAAAATGTAATCGTGGTAGGAGACGACGATTTCTGTATCAAGCTGGTACCATTCGCCCTTCGTGAAAGAGGGTGCGCCGTCAACGGTGACTTCGATGATCTCGTACTGAGAGTGATTGTTGCCGAGGATGAGGTCATGCTTTGGTTGATCGACAACATTGGTAAAGCCTGCATCTTTCAGGGCTTTGATAATATCTCTGGCATCGTCATCCTCGGAAAAGTCCGGCATTTTCACTTCGCCCATGGCAAGGTGTGATGCAGCGATCTCCTCGTCTTTCAGGCGGGCAAGTTCTGCCTGATGGACCGCAAGTTCCTGTGAGCGCTTATGCGCAGCAGACCCGTAGACACCACCGCTAACCAAAACTGCAACGATCAGAACCGCGCTGATAAGGCATTTTTTCTTATTTGCACGATAGTAATTGATGCCTTTGGCGATTGTGCGACCGGCCTGACGAGCATGTTTTTCCCGTTGAGCAGACGCCCATTCCTGGTAAATGCGGTCTTCTTCCGCGTCCCGGGCTTCCTGTTCTTTACGGCGGCGCTCAGCTTCCTCGGCTTCACGTTGTATACGTTCTTCTTCTGCCTTCTTTTTGACACGGCGTTCTTCAATGGGCGAAGCAAAAAGATCAATGACACGGCTTGCATTTTCGGCCGCTTTGATTTTTGCATCATCGACGATGTGTTCAGTATGCTCCGATTTAGAGTAACTATAGTTCACATTAACGTTTACGCGAACCTGTACACCGCAAGAGGGACACCGAATGATTTGAACGGTATTGTCTTCAAACTGAAGCTTTGCTCCGCACTTGGGGCATTTAGCAGTCCACATATAGGATTTCCCTTTCCTCGCAAGCCTTTACGGTTTCGATACATCGTAGACGGTCTTCATTTCATCAAGAGCGGTTTTGGCAACTTCGAGATTCGCTTTTTCAAAAGCATAAACCACAGGCAGATTGCCGCCGGACGTTTCAGTGACGAGCAGAACGGAATCACTGCCGGGCTCCTGGTATTTGAAATTCCGGTGGCAGGTTCCCTCAGAATAATAGAAGACAGAGTCGACGCCGTTTGCAAGGCCTTCTCCCTGATAAGTTGTAAGATAGGCTTTGCCGGATTTGGACGAAGTTAACCATACCGCTTTGACGTTGGAGCCAAAGAGCAGGTAATAGGTGTCGCGGCCGGACGTATATGTGTAGGCCGTAGAAAAGTTCGCACCTGTGGTTAAAAAACTGCCTCGGAATGACTTTGCCGCAGAAGAACCTTTGAAAATTGTAAACGCGATCCACAAAACGATCAAGATGCCTAAAATGGCAAAAAGAATTCTGAGTGGATGTTTGCGGCGTTCATTGGCCCCCATATGATTCCCTCTTTCCTCACAAAAATGGCTGTTAATGCCAGTATAGCACGGAAATGGGGATAAAAGCAATAAAAAGTAAAAGAAGATGAAAAAACGCAGAAGGGAGGGATGAGATGAGACGACAGGATGAACTCTGGCACTGGGGCATCAAGGGTATGAAGTGGGGCGTACGACGATACCAGAATCAGGATGGCACTTTGACCGCTGAAGGCAAAAAGCGATATCAGCAGGATGACCACCCTGATTATACCCGCGCACACGAGAAAAAGAGCGTCCGAGAGTTGAGTGATGCGGAACTCAATGCTAAAATTAACCGCCTGCAAAAGGAAAAGCAGTATCAGTCGCTGGTTACTGAGCCGAGTAAGATCAAAAAAGCGATTGCAATTGCTGGCACAACTGCGGCGGCATTAGGTACCATAAGCACATTATACAACAATTATAATGCTGTTGCAAAAATCGGGAAAAACATTGTGGAGTCTGAGGCGATTCGGAAAGGCATGGCTGCAACCGCAGTTTCCGCAGTCATGAAGGCACACGGGGCGTAAGGGAATTATATGTGGAAATGGAACGATGGTACTGAACTTTACCATCACGGAATCCTCGGGATGCACTGGGGAATCCGACGCTATCAAAATCCAGATGGAACCTTGACAGCGGCCGGCCGGAGACGCTATACTGAAGGCAGCACAAGAAGAAAAACTGCGGAAAGCCAGCAAAAGTCAAAGAGTGGCCTTTCTGACAAACAGAAGAAAGCTCTAAAGATCGGCGCAGCCGTTGCCATAAAAGCACTGGCAGCATACGGCGGTTATCGCCTTGCAAAGTCGGGCAAGCTGGATGGCCTGATGGATGCCGGGAAGCGGCGAGTGACCGGTATTCTCGGAGATGTTTCTGAAAAGAGTACATCCGCCAGCAGTTCCGGACTGAAGATGCTCGACCACAAGGAAAGCGTTGAGGAAGCTGTTTCTAAGGCAAATCCGACAAGGAATCTGAAGAATTGCTACAACTGTGTCACCGCCACTACTTTACGTATGTGCGGAATCGACGCTACTGCCAAAAGTGACACCCGGATGGGCAAGGGGCGTGCTTTTGAAGATATCTGCAAAGTCTTCAAAGTGAAGGAAGACGAAATTCTTCATGTTACATCACCGGATGTCGGCCGTGTACAACGTAACATCCTGCGTAAGTTCAAGGAAGGCGATGTTGGCGCGATTGGATTTACCTGGAACAATCCCGCACTAGGTGATGGCCACACGATGAACTGGACTATCCGAAACGGTAAAGTTGAGTTTATGGATGGACAGGTTGGTAAAAGCAATGACTTCCTTATGAAATATCTGTCAAGGTACATAGACAGTAATCATGAAGTTGAAATTGCGAGATTTGCCAATGCCATACAAGGACTTAACCTTAATGACGACGTAGATCTTGATTTTCTTCATGAATTTGTCTAAAGCGCAGAAAAATCTTGCTCTCTTAGAGGTGATAGTATGGTAAGTTTGGAAGAAGCGAAGAAAATCGTACTGGCAAAGCATCCAAAAGAATGGGTCTACCAAATTACTGAGTTCGAGGAATGTTATCAGTTCTGGCTTTTGCCGAAAGGGGAACCATGGGGACCAGCGGTCTTCATTGTGGATACCCCAATTGTGGACAAGCAGACGGGAAAACTTAATGACGAGGGAACAGTGCTGGATACCGATTTGAATAATGGAATGCTGAAATGGCACGATTACAGACATTCTAACGATTACAAGTAAAGAAACCAAGGCAAGGCCACTGAGCGGAGAAATCTGCTTAGTGGCTTTTTTCTTTTCTGAGAGGAAAAATTCAAAATGGAAACAGAAATGAGTTTTGGTTCCCGGCTGAAGCACGCCTGGAACGCTTTTCTGAACCGGGACCCTCCCCAGAACTTTGGAGGGTATGCAGGCGGGTACAGTTACCGGCCTGACCGGGTGCGGCTGACGCGGGGGAACGAACGCACCTTTGTGACCAGCGTATACAACCGCATCTCGATGGACTGCAGCGCCATCACGATACAGCATGTAAGGCTCGACGAAAATGGCCGATTTGATTCGGTCATCGACTCGGGCCTTAATTCTTGCCTGAACCTCGAAGCAAACCTGGACCAAACGGGCCGGGGACTTGTGCAGGACATTGTGATGAGCATGCTGGACGAAGGCGTGGTGGCCGTGGTGCCGGTGGAAACGAATTACGACCCCAGCCGGAGCGACAGCTACAAAATCTACTCCATGCGGGTGGGCAAGGTGCTGGAATGGTATCCCGAGCATGTGCGGGTGCGGCTTTACAACGACAAGACCGGGCAGAAAGAGGAACTGGTCCTGCCGAAAAAGACTGTGGCTCTGATCGAGAACCCATTCTACGCCATCATGAACGAGCCGAACAGCACGATGCAGCGCCTGATCCGCAAGCTGAGCTTACTCGACGTGGTGGACGAGCAGGCAGGTGCAGGGAAGCTGGACCTGATCATTCAGCTGCCCTACGTTGTGAAAAGCGACGCACGCCGGGAGCAGGCCAACAAGCGCCGACAGGAGATCGAAGACCAGCTTCGCGACTCGAAATACGGAATTGCGTGGACGGACGGCACCGAGCGGGTGACGCAGCTGAACCGCAGCCTTGAAAACAACCTTCTGAAGCAGATCGAATACCTGACGAACATGTTTTACAGTCAATTGGGTATTACCCTCGAGATCATGAACGGGACGGCAGACGAGGCGGCGATGACCAACTACTACAACCGGATCGTGGAGCCCATCGTCAGCGCGATCGTGGACGAGATGAAGCGGAAGTTCCTGACCAAGACCGCCCGCGGCCAGCGGCAGAGCATTTTGTTCTTCCGGGATCCGTTCAAGTTGGCACCCATTGGCACGGTAGCCGAGATGGCAGACAAGTTTACCCGCAATGAGATCATGAGCTCCAACGAGTTCCGACAGGCGATCGGGCTGAAGCCCTCGAAAGACCCGCGCGCGGACGAGCTGAGCAACAAGAACCTGAACCAGAGCACGGACCAGATACAGAACCCCACCGCCATGGCGGACGGCAAGGAGACTGCGGACCGGCTTTTGGCACAAGGGAGAAAGATTCTTAACGGAATCTTGAGGAAGGAGGTTTAAGAAATCAAAATGGCGAAGAAATTCGACTATGACTTTTCCGGCTATGCAACCAAGGCGAACACCCTGTGCTACGATGGGCTGACCATTGCACCGGACGCCTTTAAGGGCGACGACGGGCGAAAGGTGCCGGTGGTGTGGAACCACGACCACTCGGACCCGGAGCATGTGCTGGGGCACGCCCTTTTGCAGAACCGGAAAGACGGCGTTTATGCCTATGTGAAGATGAACGACAGCCCCAGCGGCCAGAGTGCACTGGAAGCCGTGCGCAGCGGCGACATTGACGCCATGAGCATCTTTGCAAACGGCCTGAAGAAAGCCGGAAACACCGTGATGCACGGCGTGATCCGGGAACTGAGCCTGGTGCTGGCGGGCTGCAACCCGGGTGCACTGATCGACGAGATCGTGGAGCACAGCGCGGATTACAACGCAGAGGAAGGCGACGAAGCCTTTATCTATACCGACGGGGGTCTGAGCCTGAAGCACGGACTTGACCCCGATGACAACCCTTTGGGCGAGGAGGATGACGAGATCATGCATTCCGAAGACGAGGACAAGGAGAAGTCCAATGAGAACCCCGAGGACAAAGAAACCACCGAAGAAACCGTCAAGGAAGTGTTCGACAGCCTGACGGAGAAGCAGAAGAACGTTGTTTACGCCATTGTCGGCATGGTGACCGATGGCAAGAAAGGCGCAGACAACAAGGAAACAGACAACGATAAGGAGGACGAAACCGTGAAGCACAATGTTTTTGACAACGAGAAGGAGCAGGGCGTGCTGAAGCACAGCATTGACGAGATCAATGCCGCCATGGCAGACGGCAAGCGCTGCGGCAGCATGAAGGATGCATTTATCCAGCACGGCATCGAGGACGTGGAATGGCTGTTCCCGGAGGATCACCTGCTGGACAACCCGCCCCGCATCATCGACAATGACCAGACCTGGGTCGGCAAGGTGATGAGCAGTGTGCACCACATCCCGTTCAGCCGCGTCAAGAGCATGAGCGCTGACCTGACCGAGGAAGATGCACGCGCCAAGGGCTACATCAAGGGCAACTTCAAGAAGGAGCAGGTGTTCGGCCTGCTGAAGCGCTCCACCAGCCCCACCACCGTGTACAAGAAGCAGAAGATGGACCGCGATGACATCGCAGACATCACCAGCTTCGATGTGATCGCATGGCTGAAGCAGGAGATGCGCACCAAGCTGAACGAGGAACTGGCGCGTGCCTACCTGATCGGCGACGGCCGCAACGCTGCTTCCGACGACAAGATCAACGAGGGCAACATCCGCCCCATCTACAGCGACGACGATTTCTACACTATCAAGGTGCAGGCCGAGGTTGCTACCGGTGCGGACACTGAGACCAAGATCAAGGCTGCCATGAATGCTTCCCTGAAGGCCCGTAAGGACTACAAGGGCAGCGGCAACCCGACCCTGTTCACCACCGAGGACAACCTGACCGACATGCTCCTGCTGGAGGACAAGATCGGCCACCGCCTGTACAAGAACGAGGCTGAGGTGGCGCAGGCACTGCGTGTGAAGGAAATCGTGACCGTGCCCCAGATGGCCGGCATGAAGGGCACCAAGGGCGGCGAGCTGTTCGGTATCGTGGTCAACCTGGCCGACTACACCGTGGGTGCCGACAAGGGCGGCGCTGTGAACATGTTCGATGACTTCGACATCGACTACAACCAGCAGAAGTACCTGATTGAGACCCGCTGCTCCGGTGCACTGACCGTGCCCTTCAGCGCGATGGCCATCGAGTACAAGGCTGCATAACCCTCTCACCGCTCCATACGACTTTACAGGCAGCCCCTCGGGAAACGGTCTGAACCCTCTCACCGCTCCGTCTGGCAAATGCCAGCGCGTCGCGGAGCTCTCCCGAAGGGCAAGCCTTTTTTTAAAGGAAGGATGATAAAAATGCTGAACAAGTTCTATGAGCAGGGCAAGGACCTGCACGTTGCAAACTACATGGCCTACGGCAAGACGGCAGACCACAAGCTGTACGCCGACGAGGCTTACAAGGAGACTGTGACCAAGGCGGAAATCGAGGACGCCTTCAAGAAGGGCCGTCTGGTCATCATCGAGGGCGCAAACTATCTGATGCCTGTCACTTTCGGTACCACCGGCGTCATCACCGTGACTGCGGGTGACACCGTGAAGACCCAGGCCTGGGCGGCTTCTGCGGCGGAATAAACCCTCTCAGCGCGCAATGCGTCTGTGACGCAGTTGCTTGCAGCTCTCCCGAAGGGCGAGCCCTGCTTAGAGGAAGGAAAAATCAAAATGGAGTGAAAGTGCGATGAGCAAGTGGTTTGGAAAGTTGGGATTCGTTGAGACCCAGGAGACAGAGCCGAGTGTCTACTCGGAGATCGTGACAGAGCGTGACTGTTACGGTGATCTTGTGCGGAACACGCGCAGAATCCAGTCCGGCGACAAGGTGAACGATGATATCAGCCTTGCGAACACGTTAAGCGTCATCGCAGACCCTTACATTCAGGAGCACTTTTGCAATCTCCGGTATGTGACGCTTTACGGCGGAAAGTGGAAGGTGACCGATGCAGCGGTGGAATACCCCCGCGTGGTGCTGACCTTGGGAGGGCTTTATCATGGCAGTGAAGCTGAGTGAGAGACGCTCCGAGCTGGACAAGTATCTGCGCAGCATCGTGAAACAGCGGTGCGGCAGTGAGAATGTGTACTACCAGCCCCCGGCAAACCTGCAGATGAAGTATCCCTGCATCCGGTACGAGCTGAACAAGCTGCGGAACCTGCATGCAAACGACAAGGTGTACCGGCAGACAGTCCACTACACCATCACCGTGATCGACCCGAAACCGGACAGTGAAATGACGGCGGCCGTGAGTTTGCTTGAGAAAAGCACCCACGACCGCCATTTTGTTTCAGACAACTTATACCACGACGTGTTCAGCGTGTGGTACTGAAGAAAACCCTCCCCAGGTGCTGACGCGCCAGCTCTCCCGAAGGGGCGAGTTTTGAGAGGAACTATACCTTATTTATAAAGGAGGACAAAACCTATGGCAAAAATCAAGTGGGATGAAGACGGTAAGCGCAAGTTCCATGCCGGTGTTTCGCATGGCGTGGTTTACCCCAAGGCAGATGGCGAAGGTTATGAGAACGGCGCGGGCTGGAACGGCCTGACCGGCGTGACCGAGAGCCCCAGCGGCGCAGAGCCCACCGACCTGTGGGCCGACAACATGAAGTATGCGCGCCTGATCTCCGGCGAGGATTACAGCTTTACCATTGAGGCGTACATGTACCCCGAGGAGTTCGAGCCCTGCGACGGCCTGTCGACCCCGGTCAAGGGTGTGCGCATCGGGCAGCAGAAGCGCAAGGGCTTTGGCTTCAGCTGGCAGACCAAGGTGGGCACCGACGAGGACCCGGACAAGGGCTACATCATCCATGTGGTGTGGAACGCCACCGCAAAGCCTGCGGAAAAGACCCACGAGACCATGAACGACAGCCCGGATGCCGAGACCTTCAGCTGGGAGTGCGACACCGTTCCCGTGAACATTGCCGACCTCAAGCCTTCCGCTGTGGCCGAGTTCGACAGCACCGAGCTGACCGCAAAGCAGATGAAGGCTGTGGAAGACCTGCTGTACGGTACCGAGAGCGCCGAGGCAACTCTGCCCAGCCCGGACGAACTGCTGGCCGCTGTGAAGGCTGCTGCGTAAGCCCGGAAAAATTCAAAATGATGTAAAGGAGAAACCATCATGGTTAAAAAAACCATTACCTACACCGACTACAATGGTGTGGAGCGTACTGAGGACTTCTACTTCAACCTGACCAAGGCTGAGCTGATGGAAATGCAGCTGAGCATGGAAGGCGGTATGCGCGCATACATTCAGCGTATCATGGCGGCTAAGAGTCAGCTTGCGCTGGTGAACCTGTTCAAGCAGATTCTGCTGCTGAGCTACGGCAAGAAAAGCGACGATGGCCGCCTGTTCCTGAAGAACGACACAATTCGTGCGGAGTTCGAAGCACATCCGGTCTACAGCCAGATCTACATGGAGTTGTCGCTGAACGAAGAAAAGGCTGCTGAATTTATCAACGGCCTGATCCCGGCGGACATGCGCAACCAGAACCCCGCTATGGAGATGGCTGCAACCGCAAACGCAGTGCCTGCACTGAGCATGGCACCGACCCAGGGCTGATAAAGCTCTGATATCTTGCCGTTTCGGCGGCGAAGGCTAATCGGGAAAATTCCGGTTAGCCTTTTATTTTTGCCTGAAAAAGGCACGCATTTGAAAAAACAGGGAGAGCAAACCGATGCTTGAGATCAAGATACCAGGAAGCGAGAGCTTTGATGAACGAATCAATCAGTTCGTTTACGACAAGCCTGTGACGCTCAGGTTGGAGCACAGCCTGCTCTCCCTGTCCAAATGGGAAAGCAAGTGGCATAAGGCCTGGCTCGACCCGTCAAAGCCGAAGACACAGGAAGAAACACTGGATTACATCCGGTGCATGACCCTGACGCAGGGCGTGGACCCCAGTGTCTACGACCGGCTGACGCGGGAGAACATGGCGGCCATTCAACGATATATGGCGGACCCGATGAGCGCAGCGACCTTCAAGGAGCGCAAAGGCGGGAAGAAACGAGCCCGGTACCAGAGCGCTGAGACCTTTTATGCAGCAATGGCGAGCTACGGTATTCCCTTCAGCTGCGAAAAGTGGCACCTGAACCGGCTTTTGGCGCTGATCCGGGCCTGCGGCGAAGAAAACATGCCGCCCGAGAAGATGGGCAAGCGGGAACAGGCCGCGCATATCCGGGCACTGAACGCCCAGCGGCGGGCCAAGATGCACTCGAGGGGGTGAGGACTTTTGAGCAAGGTACTTACCATCCAGCAAAAGGGCAACTTCAGGAAAAGCCTGACCTTTTTCAGTCATGTGAAAAGCTGGAGTGTGAAGCCTATCCTTGAGAAATACGGAAAGCTGGGCGTGGATCGGCTTTATGATGCCACACCGAAAGCGACCGGAAAGACAGCGGCGAGCTGGAGCTACGAAATCAAAATGGACAAGACCGGGGCGGCTCTTTGCTGGAAAAACGCGAACATCGTGGACGGCGTGCCTATCGCGGTCATTTTACAATACGGACACGGGACGAGAAACGGAGCCTATGTGCAGGGTGTGGACTACATCAGCCCTGCGCTGGGCCCTGTTTTTTGTGCCCTGGCCGATGAACTGTGGAAGGAGGTAAAGAGCCTTTGAGCAGGGAAGTGGACGAGCGCGTCGTTGAAATGCGATTCAACAATGCGCAGTTTGAAAGTAAAGTGCAGCAGACGATGAAAACTCTGACTGCATTTGATAAGAAACTGAAGCTTGATGGCGCAGAAAAAGGCCTTGAAAAGATTTCCGGCGTGGCAGAAAAGATGAATTTCACAAAGCTGGAAAGCGCCATCGAAAATCTCGGCAGCAAGTTCTCAGCGATGGAAGTCATTGGTGTCAGCGCACTGGCACGGATCACGAGTCAGGCTGTGGATGCTGGAGAACGACTGGTAAAAAGCCTTTCCCTCGATCAGGTGACAGCAGGCTGGAACAAATACGCTCAGAAGACTGCCAGTGTGCAGACCATCATGAACGCAACGGGCAAGAGCATCACCAAAGTGAACTCTTACCTCGATAAGCTGATGTGGTACTCGGACGAGACGAGTTATGGCTTTACTGACATGACGCAGTCGTTGGGACAACTTACAGCTGCAGGCGGCGACATTGACAAGATGATCCCCATGATCATGGGTATTGCCAATGCAACGGCCTATGCAGGTAAGGGCGCAAGCGAATTCCAGCGTGTCATTTACAATCTGAACCAGAGTTACAGTCAGGGCTACCTGAACCTGATGGACTGGAAATCAGTTGAGCTTGCGGGTGTAGCGACTGCAGAGCTGAAACAGCAGATCATCGACACCGGCGTGGAGTTGGGCAAGATCAAGAAAGGCGCCGTAACAGTTGGTACGTTTGGTTCAACGCTTTCAAAGAAATGGGCAGACAAGACTGTCATGGAAACTGCCTTCGGCAAACTGGCCGATTTTACCATGGCCATCAAGGAAGGCGTTGATAACGGAACCTATAAAAATGCATCTGAAGGCATTGCGGCTCTGGCCGACCAGTATGACGAAGCTACAGTGAAGGCCTTCAAAGCGGCACAGGAGGCAAAAAGTTTCAGCGAAGCCATCGACGCAACGAAGGATGCCGTGAGTTCCGGCTGGCTGGAAACCTTTGAAATTATCTTTGGCAACTACGATATTGCAAAAGGATTCTGGACAGATCTGACAGATTCTCTGTGGGACTTGTTTGCTGCGGGAAAAGACAGCCGAAATGATCTTATGAGCGGAGCATTTGACAACGGCTGGACGCAGATGATGAAAAGCGGACTTTCGGATGTTTCTGATCTGCTGGAAACCGGACTTTATCAGGGGCTCAGCAATGTTGGTGTCATTACAGACGAAGATGTGGAAAAAGCCGGGTCGTTTGGAGCGGCAGTCGGCGAAGCACTGAAAAAGGGAAAGCTCAGTACCGAAACCCTCGAAAAAGCATTGCGAGGAGCGGGAAACGGCTTTTCAAAGATGCTGGATCTGAGTGACGCCGAACTGAAGAAGCTTGGGTATACAAGAAAAGAAGTAGAGAATATTTCGAGCAAGTTTACGAAGTTCTTTGAAAAAGTGGACGACGGAACGCTCTCGATTTCTGATTTCACGGACAAGATGACCCAGACTTCGGGACGGGAGCATCTGTTCAACGGAATCCTGAATGTTCTGAATGATATTTCTGCGGCGCTCCAGCCTATGAAAGATGCTTTCAATGATATTCTCGGTCCGACATCCGAAGGCATTTACAAAGCTCTGACTGTTTTTGATGAATTTACCGGGAAACTTCAGCTGAGCGAAGACACTGCTGGCAAAGTACAGCGGGCCTTCGCAGGATTTTTCTCGGTTATCAAGATGGGGCTGAGTTTTCTTAAAGGCGTCGGAAGCGGAATTGCTACCGTATTTACATCGTTGTCTCCGATTGGGAACAGTCTGCTGACATTGGCTGCCAATATCGGAGACTACTTTGTAAAACTTGAGCAGAGTTCCAACATCACGGGAACCTTCAGCGAAGTCCTGAGCACGCTGAGCTATATTCTGGATAAGGTGGCCGGAGGAATCCAGAAGGTCATTGACTGGATCATAGAGCTTGGAGCGAAGACTTCTGTCGTGTTTGACCCGATCAAGGCTGTTGGTACATGGTTCGAAAACTTTATTTCTTTTATCACGCCAAAACTGAAATGGCTGGCTGACAAGATCGGTGAAATTTTTGAAGAACTGGGCAGCGGTGTATCCGGAGCTTTCGGTAACCTGAATACGAATGCCGTCTGGGGTTTTGCGAATGCCGGAATGATCGCCGGACTTGTTGCGGGCATCAAGGGCTTCCTTGCTGCTTTCAAAGATATCGGCTCCACGATCAAAGATACGGTCGGCGGCGTGACCGAACTGCTTAACAAACTGGGTGAAGCCATTGCAGCATGGAAAAACAACAAGAATGCCGAAACGCTTAAGACGATCGCAACGGCAGTCGCAATTCTGGCAGGATCACTGGTTGTGCTCTCGCTGGTAAAGCCGGAGAGACTGGCAGCATCCGTCGGTGCAATGATCTCGCTGTTTATTGAACTTCTGGCGGCCCTTGCGATTTATGACGAGATCACGAAAAAAACCAAAAAAGTGGGCAAGGGAACAAGCTCCATGGTCATTATGGCGGCCGGTGTGCTGATCCTTTCATCTGCACTGAAAAAGATTGCGGACATTGATTCGGAAAAACTGGTCAGTTCGGTGATCGCTCTCGGAGCCGTAATGGCCGAACTGGTCGCTGCGCAGGTCGCAATTTCAAAATGGGCTCCTGATGGTGCAAAGCATGCGATGAGTATGCTCGTCATGGCAGCCGCAGTTCGTGTCCTGGCTGGCGCTATCGAACAACTGGGCAGCCTTGAGTGGGACGAAATCGTAAAAGGATTGGTTGCTGTCGGCGGATTGCTGGCAGAAGTTGCTGCGTTTTCCGCACTGAGCAAATTCAGCGAACTTTCGGTTGGAAAAGCCGCAGGAATCCTGATTTTGGCAGCAGCTCTTGCCGTGCTGGAAAAATCTGTAACAGCTTTCAGCAAGATGTCATTGAAACAAATCGGGAGAGGGCTGGCTGCCGTTGGCGGTTTGCTGGCTGAAATTGCGGCATTCAGTTTTCTGTCGTCTTTTGCCGATCATATTCTCTCGACCGCAGTCGCGATGATGATTCTTTCGGGCGGATTGCTGATCCTTTCGAATGCCATGGCAAACCTTGGCGGTATGTCGCTTGAGCAAATCGGAATCGCTTTGGCGGCTCTTGGCGGCGGACTAATTGAAATGGGCCTTGCACTGACGTTTGTAAAGGGTTCACTTGCCAGTGCGGCATCCTTCCTCATCATGGCAGCCGCGTTGAATGCACTGGTCCCACCGCTGAAGACCTTCAGTGAAATGTCGCTTGAGGAAATCGGGCATGGGCTGCTGGCGCTCGGCGGCGCGATGGGAATCTTTGCGATTGCAGTAGGAGGGCTATCGCTTATCGGACCGATCGTTATCGGTGTTTCGCTGGCCTTGAGCCTTTTGGCAGGAAGTTTTGCGCTGCTGCTTGGGGCGATGGCTGCGGTTAGTCTGATGCCAGTCAAAATGGATGTGCTCGTTGGGGCACTTGGAACATTGGGTGCGGCTGTCGGAGTATTCATTGCAGGTGTCATCGCGGGACTTGGCACTGCAGTTGGAAGCATTGCGACAGCGATTGCAGAAATCGTTGTGGCGGTATGTAATGCGATCGCAGAGGCTGCGCCCGCAATCGGAGATGCACTGATTGAACTCATCACAGCGCTTTGCGACGTTCTGATTACCTGTATGCCGAAAATTGAAGCTACGGTCGAAGTGCTGATCTATGCGCTTTGTGATGTTTTGATCGCCTGCACGCCTCGAATTCTTGAAACGATCGACACAGTTTTTGGGAATGTGTTCTCGTATATCGGTTCGAAGCTTACGGATCTGGGCAAGTGGCTTTGGGAGAAAATCAAAGATCCCTTTGGCGTGAATAATGCAGTTGATGCTGCAAAGGAAAGCGGCAAAAATGTTGCAGCCGGATACGCTGAAGGCATTGCAGAGGGCGCGGATTTGCCGGCAACAGGAATCGTCGGATTAGCAAAAGCGGCACAAACAGCATTTAAAGTATTCTGGGGGATTCATTCGCCTTCGAAACTTGCTGCGGAAGATGCAGGTTATATTGTTGACGGGTTGATTCAAGGCCTTGGCAATAATACCGACGCCGCAAAATCTGCGATGGCGGCTCTCGCTAATGGAATGAACGACGCTTTTGACAATGAATTGGGTCTTCAGTCAAGCACGAGCGTCAGCATGAAAGACGGGCAGCTCTTTGTAAGCGATATCGGCGAGGGCGTAGCGAATAAGGCGGATAATCTCTGCTCCTTCATGGAAAACCTTGGTGTAAGGGCACATAATGCTTTCCGAAGTGGTCTCGGGTTAAGCGGCGCACAGTCTACCGGAACAACTACACAGCGTACATCTGCCGAGATCGAAAAAGAACTCGAAAACATGGTGTTAAGCCCTGAATACCGTGCGCAGCTTCAGGAAGAACTCAGAGCAGCCTATATGGCAGAGGGCAAGCAAGCGGATGATATTGACTGGAGCAAATTCTGGGGCTCTTTGGTGAACCCGGATGGCGATAGTGGAAACACCGATGAAAATCCTACAGGAACAACCCCGAAAAGCACCACCAGCAAAACCAAGAAGACCGTGGCCCAGCGGATCACCGAGAAGTACAAGACCCGGCTGGAGGCCAACAAGGCCCTGCGGGAAGCCATGGACAGCGAATACGAGCTGTGGCAGACCGAGAACCAGTATTCGGCTGACGCCGACACGCTGCTGGCGAAGAAGACCGAGAATGCTGCGGCGGAGATCGCGAACCAGACCGACCGGGTGGCCATTGCACAGGCAAAGTACGACGAGCTTTATTCAAAATGGGGCGCGGACAAGACCGAAACCCGGCAGGCGTATGCGGACCTGCTGAGCGAGAAAACGAGCCTTGCAAAGCTGAAGGCCGAGCAGTACACGAACCTGTTCGAAGATGTGGCGAAACGCTACGACACGAATCTGAGCACGCTGGAGAAAGAGTACAGCCTGTGGACGGCGGAGAACGACAAGACCGCCACGAAGACCGACAAGCTGAACCGGGAAACCGAGTACATGACGGCCGAACTTGAGGTCAAGCAGAAGAAGCTTGCCAACGCCCAGGAGCAGTACGACACCCTCAAGGCGCAGTACGGCGAACAGGACCTGCGGACGCTGGAAGCTTACAATGACCTGCTGGACGCCCAGACCGAAGCGGCCCAGCTGCAGGCGGACATTGCGAACCAGGAACTGGAGCTGATCGAAGCGCAGATCGACGCGATCTCGAGTGCACAGAGCCGGATGCAGAGCAGGATGGACATCCTTTCGACGGCCTACGACGACGGCAGCCTGAGCGAACGGGAAAGCGCCTATGAGCAGGCGGTGGAACAGTACGGCAAGGACAGCGAGGAAGCCCGGAAAGCGCGCTTCCAGGGAACGACCAGCGCCATCCTTTCCACCGTGACCGCCCTGAAGAACCTGAACTTCCAGATGCAGCAGACGAACAAGCTGCAGGCAGAACTGGCGAAGCTGACCCCGGGAACAGACACCTACGACAGCAAGCAGTCGGAGATCCTCTCCTCGAAAAGCTCGTTCATCGGGTTCGCGTCCAACCTGGCCGATGCGCTGAACATGGAAGACACGGGCAAGCGGGCCATGCTGATCTTTGCAAACTCGATCCAGGACCACTGGGGCGAAGTGAGCAAGGCGTTCCAGACCGTGATGACGAAGGTATCCGCAGGCATGTCGGAAGGCATGAAGCAGACCTTCAGTGACGCATTTGGCTGGATGTCCAGCGACGAAGGCATCCAGATGGAGACCGAATTCATCTCGGCCATCTCCAGCGCCTTGCAGGGCGACTGGGGCGGGGCGCTGGCGTCTGCCTTTGCATTCGGCATGGACCTTGCCTTCAGCGATGCAGGAAAGAGTGCCCGGGAATGGGTGGCAAAGCTGTTTGCCGAAGACATCCTGCCCGGAATTCAAAATGGCTCAGGCCAGCTGACCGAGGTGATCGGACAGGCCATGGGCGAGATCGGCAAGATGGCGCAGGGAAGCGGCGGCGTGGTCGAAACGCTGGGCAGCATTGGCACCGTACTGAGCAACGTGGGCGGTGTGCTGATGAGTTTCCTCTCCGAATTCTGGTGGGTATTCCTCATCGTGGGAGCTATTGCGGCGGTCATCGGCGGCATTGCATGGTACGCCAACAAGAAAAAGCAGAGCCAGGGCAGCGGCATCTACGACGTGGGCAAGGACCTGAACAAGGACTTTGCAGACGGCGTGGAAGACGGCTTTGACGATGTTGACGACGCCGTGACTGACATGACCGAGAATGCCGTGGACATTGCGAAGGGAGCCCTTTCGACCATCGACCGGGTCATGGGGGATGACTACGAGTACACGCCCCAGATCACGCCGGTGGTGGACCTTTCGAACGTGATCGAGAGCGCGGACGAGGCTACAGGAGCCTTTGAAGCCACCACGAAAGCCATGACTCTGGACGACGATGTGAGCCGGAAGATGGCCGCCCAGATCGAGGCGCAGGCTGAAATTCAAAATGGATTGAAGCAGGCATCGAATGCGGAGACCCTGAATGCCATCAGCGCTCTGGGGGCCCACATGGACGGCGTGGCCCAGAGCATCAAGGGCATGAGCGTGAACATCAACGGGCGCAAGACCATCGGCTACATCGACAGCGAGATGGGCAAACGTGTGGCGGCGAAGGTGAGGTGACGTGACATGAAAACAAGCCTTGGAAACCTTGCCGAAGGAACCATCGTGCCGATGCTGGAGCGCGGCAGCAAAGTGAACTACATCGTGGCGAAGCACAACTACCAGAGCGATGCGAACGGCGGCGGACACACGATGCTGATCCGGGCGGGGGTGCTGGGCTCCTACAAGTGGGAAAACTCCAACAGCAGCAGTTACGAGCTGCCGGAATATGCGAAGTACGACACAGACTCGAAGATCCCGGATGTGCTGGAAAGCTACTACCAAAGCGCATTTGACGAGCTGACCCTTGCGGCCTGCAAGCCGGTGCGGATCAAGTATTCGCCGAACGGAAGTACGGTGACTTCGACAAGATCGCACCGCTTTTTCATCCTCTCGCGAGGTGATCTGGCGTCGTGGTCCTATTCGGACGGCGACCTGCTCAGTTCCACGGTCGTGAATGCACTGGTGAGCAGCGTTGGAAACAACGTATCCCTGCTGCTGCGCTCAACGACCGATGACTACGACACGAAGCTGGACCCCGACAGCAACACGTATGTGCAGGACGGTGACAAGTACGGCGCGGTCTACATCGCGACGATCCGCAACAACCGTCTCTACGATACCAGCAGCAAAAATCACGGACACGAGGCGGCATATGTCCTGCCCTGCATCGTACTGTACGACACGGCTGGCGTCGGCGAGGACGGCATCCTGCGGGGAAACCACATCCCGGAGATCAGCAGCTACTACTTTGGCACCGAGCAGGTGCACACGAAGCACAACGACTTCCGGGTGGCATACAGCGTACACGACGAGGACGGCGACGAGATGACCGTGACCGAACTGCTGGACGGCAAGACGGTACTGCGGACCTACACGCCCGTGGACGGGGAGACCAACAACACGGTGTGGGTCGGTAGCGCACTGCTGCCGCTGGGCGAGTACGGCGTGGACCACAAGCTGACCGTGCGGGTGACCGACGGCGCAGCGACCGCAGAAAAGCACTACCTGTTCCGCATGACCTACAAGCAGGGCTATGCGGTGTACATTGGGAAGATCGCGGGCAATGCAGACAGAACCGGCTACTATTGGACCGAACGGCACGCCCTGCACGATGCTTCCGACGAGGCGCTGCCGATCGTTCTGGAGCCGGAACTGACACTGGAAAAGAACAGCTTCGGTTCCTTTGCCTTCACCGTCCCGGCGATAAACCCCTATTACGACAAGCTGGCCCTGAAGACCACCGTGATCTCGGTGGAGGAAGACGGCGTGGAAATTTTTATGGGGTATGTGACCGAGCTGAACAAGAACTTTGATCTGGATATCGAAGTGACCTGTGAGGGGGAACTTGGATATTTGCAGGACCGGGACTGCATCATTGAGAACCGGGCCTACACCACCGAAGAACTGGTACGCCTTGCCGTAACGCCGGACGAAAAGTACGGAACGAACTTCGCCATCGAAGGAAAGACCTTCAATTTGGGTTCTGTAACCGTGGCAAAGCCGGATGCAGACAAGGACACCACCGAAACAAAGGCCATCAGCGACTGCTGGAGCGTTTTGGACTCGAACCTTGTGGGGAACTACGGGGGATTTCTGCGGGTGCGGAAAACCGTCAAAATGGAAGACGGAAAGAAGGTCTACCGGCGGTATCTCGACTATCTGGCGGAAGTCACGGACGAATCGGAGCAAGTGATCCAGTTCGGCGTGAACCTGCTGGACCTTTCGTACTATCTGAAGTCGAACACCATCGTGAACTCCATCATCGTGATGGGCTATGCAACCAGCGGCTGGTGGATCTTCTCGAGCACGAGTCCCATCAAGGTGGAGGTGCGAAACGACAAATCCATTGAACTGTACGGCCTGTGCCAGCGCATGATGACGGTGGACGGCACGAAGTCGAGCCCGGAATCCCTGCGGGCAAAAGGTCTGGAGGAACTGAAGAAGTACAACCCGGATCAGTTCACGGGCAGCATCACCATCAACGCCGCAGACCTCGCGGACACCGGAGTGGATGTGGACCGACTGGCGTTTCTCAAGAATGCGCGGGTCATCAGTGAAGTGCACGGACTGAAGCGCTGGATCCTCTGCACGAAAGAGGTCATCCCGCTGGATGCACCGGAGGAAAAAGAATTCACGTTCGGCGACACGGCCAACCTGACCACCCTGCAGGCTTCGACCTTTGGCACGGCAGGCAAGGCGTGGAAGGCGATCCAGTCCACGATCCGGTATATGAGCAGCGGAGGTTAAGGATGTATCATTCTCTTATTATCAATGTAGGCGAGGACTACATCAACACCTGGGACGACTGGTTCCTCATCCCATCCTCACGGCCGGTCATCAGCCCGCCCATCGAGCGCACAAAGTTTGTGACCGTGCCGGGACGCGACGGTGCGCTGGACTACAGCCAGAGCGTTTCGGGCAAGCCGACCTTCGACAACCGCACCGGAAAAATCGAGTTCTACCTCGAGAATGATATTCCGGGCTGGGACTGGGAGACCGCTTACACCACCATCTGCGAGACGCTAAAAGGCCAGCGGGTGCGCATGGCGCTGGAAGACAACCCGGCCCACTACTACGAAGGCCTTATCTGGGTGAACCAGTACAAGAGCGCCAAGGGGCATTCGACCATCACACTGGAGTACAACCTGCACCCCACCATGAAGACCCTGAACGTAGGGGCTGTGGTGATGAACGTGGAGACGCTCCAGCTGACAAAGGGAATGGAGTTCCAGCTTCTTGTGGGCGTGGGGCCGACGAACACCTTCTTCCGCAAGGTGACGGTGACCGCCGCGCCGAAAGGAATCGTGGAGATCACGAAATACGGAACCGTGAAGGGCCTGAAAAAGGGTACCGCAGTCATCACGGCCGAGTGCGGCGGGGTGAAGGCAGAGTGCACGGTGGAAGTGGGAGCCTTTGAGACCCACGCCATCCACCGGCTGCTGAGGACGGGCGGGACCGAGACGAACCCGGCATGGATGCC
>OGPF01000099.1_pt1 | contig 58463 bp, 48 predicted proteins | sample 1552871 | NCBI WGS metagenome assembly OGPF01 (sample SAMEA2580276, study PRJEB22360) | human gut metagenome | biome: human gut; feature: human-associated habitat; material: faeces | place: Denmark | collected 2008/2010
AACAGCTCTGTATCGGGGCATTGGCGGCAGGAAGGGGGGCACCAGCCAATATTGATGAATATTTAGGCTTCCACCATCAGATTACAAGTGATGTCGAGATACCTTATGCCGGTTATGAAGACAAAGAGCCTTGCGGACGGGTTGAGGTAGCACTCCGTGATGTCGCAGACAGAAAGAAAGACTTTGAGCCAATCGAATATGGTTTTTCATGTGAAGAAGCGTGTCAGGAATCAGGACGCTGTTTACGATGTGACCATTTTGGTTTCGGTTCATTCAGAGGAGGCAGAGAAGAAAAATGGTAAATTTAAAGATTAATGGACGTGATGTATCCGTAAAAGAAGGTACGACAATCCTTGATGCTGCCAAATCCATTGGTGAAACGATACCAACCTTGTGTTATCTGAAAGACATCAATGAGATTGGTGCGTGCAGAGTCTGTGTTGTAGAGGTTGAGGGTACAGAACGCTGTGTTACAGCCTGTAATAATTTCGTTGAGGAGGGCATGGTAGTATACACAAACTCCAGGAAGGTGCGTACAACCAGAAAGACCAATGTAAAGTTGATACTTTCCCAGCATGATTATAAATGCGGTACCTGTATCAGAAGCGGAAATTGTACATTGCAGTCACTGGCAAATGAACTGAACATTTCAGAAATGCCGTATGATTCAATATTAGAAAAGGACAACTGGGATAAAACATTTCCACTAATCCGTGATGCAAGAAAATGTATCAAGTGTATGCGCTGTGTGCAGGTATGCGACAATATTCAGGGTATGCATGTGTGGGACGTTGTAAATACAGGTTCCCGTACAACTGTAAATGTGCGTGGAAACCACAAAATCCATGAAACTGCCTGCACATTGTGCGGACAATGTGTGAGCAGTTGCCCTGTCGGTGCGCTGACAGAGCGTGACGATGTAGGTATCGTGCTTGATGCTGTGGAAAATGAGGATATCATAACGGTGGTACAGGTAGCACCTGCCGTAAGAACAGCATGGGGCGAAAGCTTCGGACTTTCAAAAGATTTTGCAACAGCACAAAGACTGGTTGCAGGACTTAGAAGAATTGGTTTTGACTACATATTTGACACAACCTTTGCCGCCGATATGACCATCATGGAAGAAGGAAGCGAGTTCCTTGAACGGCTTCCGGAGATTAAGGAGTCGGGGCTTCCGATGTTTACCTCCTGCTGTCCGGGCTGGGTAAAGTTCATAAAGAGCCAGTTCCTGGATATGGCAGGCAGACTTTCAAGTGCAAAGTCACCACAGCAGATGTTTGGTGCGGTAACAAAGTCTTATTATGCCGAAAAACTCGGTGTGGACCCGGAAAAGATATTCTGCGTATCAATTATGCCGTGTATCGCGAAAAAAGATGAATGTACATGGGACGGCGGAAAAGATGTTGATGCAGTGCTTACAACAAGAGAAGTTGAGCGAATGTTTAAAGCATTTTTCATCAAACCGGAGGAACTGGGTGAGGACGAATTTGACGACCCATTAGGCAGTGGTACCGGTGCAGGTGTTATATTTGGTGCAACAGGCGGTGTTATGGAGGCTGCGCTTAGAAGCGCTTATTTTCTGGTAACCGGTAAAAATCCGGAGGCAGATGCATTCCAGTCCGTGCGTGGTCTGGACGGCTGGAAAGAAGCGAAGTTTAATCTTGCGGGAACGGATATCCGTGTGGCGGTTGCCAGCGGGCTTGGCAACGCACGCCGCCTGATGAATGCCATCAGAAACAAAGAAGTGCATTACGATTTTGTGGAAATCATGTCCTGTCCGGGCGGCTGTATCAATGGCGGCGGACAGCCATACAAAGAAGATGACTCAGACGTTGAAGCCCGCAAAAATGTGCTTTACGGTCTTGATCGTCATAACAGTATCAGATTTTCACACGAAAATCCTTCCGTTCAGGCCTGCTACAAGGAATATTTTGAAAAACCATTATCACATCGCGCACACGAGCTGCTGCACGTAGAGGAATAAGTGGCGGCACTTAACACAAATGAATAATTTATAATGGAAAAGGAAACTCCCCGGCATTTTGTGCCGGGGAGTTTTTGACATTTAACATCTATAAAAAATCAGGGAGGTTACACAACAGGGAAAATAATTAGTATTCAATATAACGTGACTATTATAGAGCTTTAATATACAAGAGTGCAAAATAAGTATATGTTGCTTTAGAAACTTGGTAAATGTCGAATAAAGAAATGCTGTTGCGCCCCTCTTAGCCTGACTTACAACTAACCTAGTTGCCTGTCACAGGAACAGTCATTGATACCTTTAGAGGCACAATCACAAACACGATGCTTTCGTTCTCTTGCAGAAGCAACCAAAGGAGTACCATCGCCGGCGAGAGCCATAAGGCTTTTCAGAAATGGAGAAAGAAGTGTCTTCCAGTTCCTGTAAGAGCTGTTCAACAGATACCTTTTCAACAGATTAATTTTTAGTTGTGCAGCCCACTCAGTGAGAGAGGTAACTTTAAAATCCAGAGACAGCAGGTAGGAGCGCCGCATTTTTTGATGGATTATCCAAGTATAATAGTAATAAATACATCGGGAAGAATAATAATAGTTCTTCCCGATTATTTTATATAATAAAATAAATAAAAATTGACAAATAATATTTATTTGTATAATATTATTAACATAAGGAGATGACTTTATGCCTAAGAAATCAATTGTATTATTACCTGAAACAGAGGAAATACTTGAACAAATGGGGATGCAGATAAAATATGCAAGACTGCGGAGAAAGCTTTCAGCAGAATTAGTGGCAGAACGTGCGGGTATCAGTAGGGCAACTTTGGTTTCAATCGAGAAAGGGGCATCATCGGTAGCGATTGGATGTTATGCGGCGGTATTACATGCGCTTAATTATATGGATAAGGATTTACTGCTGATTGCCAAAGATGATGAATTGGGACGTAAATTGCAGGATTTGGATTTGCCTGTAAGAAAACGGGTGACAAAGAAGGGATAGCTATATGCAGAAAGAAAAGAAAATATATGTGTTTGCGGATTTTTTGCCTTTTCAAAACGAATTAATTGGTACCATTTATGTATCGCAGACGAGGGGGAAAGAGTTCTATTCATTTGAATATGAGCAAAGCTGGCTGGAAAAAGGAAATATGATGTTAGACCCGGATTTACAGTTATATAAGGGCAGACAATATATAAATGATGATAAAAATATCTTTGGAGTATTTGCTGATTCCTGTCCGGACAGATGGGGAAAACGGCTTATGAAGCGGAGAGAAGAACTTCGGGCAAAAAAAGCTGGGGAGAAACCGCAAAAACTCCTAGAGAGCGATTATCTTTTAGGCGTATATGATGAAGCAAGAATGGGAGGACTGCGATTTAAAACAGAGCAAAATGGGGAATTCCTTTCAAACGATAAAGAATATGCAACACCACCTTGGACTTCTTTAAGAGAGCTTGAACAAGCCTCATATGCTTTTGAAAATGACGATACAGGTTTGGAAGAAAAATGGTTAAAACAACTAATAGCTCCCGGTTCTTCACTTGGCGGAGCCAGACCTAAAGCTTCAGTAATGGCGCCGGACGGTTCATTGTGGATTGCTAAGTTTCCGTCAAAACACGATGATTTTAATTCGGGTGCATGGGAAATGGTTGCGCATGATTTGGCTGTGAAGTGTGGATTAAATGTACCGGAGGCAAAAGTTGAAAAGTTTTCCAAATTAGGAACAACATTTTTGGTAAAGCGTTTTGACAGAGTCGGAGCGCAGAGAATCCATTTTTCATCAGCCATGACAATGTTAGGAAAGAAAGATGGCGCAAATGCGACAGACGGAAGCAGTTATCTTGAGATTGTATCATTTTTAAAAGCGGACGGTGCAAAACCGAAGCGGGACTTGGAAGAACTCTGGAAACGTATTGTGTTTAGCATGGCTGTATCCAATACCGATGACCATTTTAGAAATCATGGATTCATATTATCTGATGAAGGCTGGGAATTGTCGCCGTTATACGATGTAAATCCGGATATATATGGTGAATACTTATCGTTAAATGTCGATGTAGATAATTCCAGTATCGATTTTGAATTGGCAGTACAGGCAGCACCATATTATGGAATAGGAAAAAAATATGCAGTGCAGGAAGTTGATAAAATTAAAAATACTGTTAGGGAGAATTGGAAAGAATTGGCTAAGAAATATGGCATCAGCCGCGGTGAGATAGAAAGAATGAGCCCGGCATTTAGAGAATGTGATAGGTAAATATAAATGAATTCTACTATAAATACAACACTCATTCCAAAACAAAACATTTACAATTTCACCCACTTTGCTATAATAAACATTGGTTTGTTCAAAAACATGCAGAACAGATATTGCTGAAAATCAGAACAAAAAGGTAGGAATGAACACAAATGGATATTATAGAAAAATTTGGAAATGTGGTGGGAAACGAAGCGTCTTCGTGATACACGTTTTTAAGAATGTCGTCTTCCTTCAGAATATAATCGCCCATAAGCCGCCTCGACTCCCTTCAGGAGAAAAAGCTACAGCTTTTTCCGGACCGGGAGCTTCCGCTGTCCGGGCAGTATGCGGCACAGGTGGTTATGAAAAATATAATTCAGGCACTTGCAAAACCGCAAAATTCGGCAATGATGAGCATTTTCGTTCCGGGAGAGCTTTTAACGGCGGCAGGACTGACACCGTATTCCGTGGAAGCGCTGTCCTGTTTTATAGCAGGTACAAAATGTGAGCAGATATTTTTACGCAAAACCGAGGAAGAAGGATTTCCGGAAACCATGTGCTCATATCACAGAGTTTTTCTGGGCGCGGCGCTGACCGGCATTTTACCGGCGCCGAAATGTATGATTTATACCAATCTTGCCTGTGACGGAAATATGATGACATTTCCTTATTTAAAGGAAAAATACAGCTGTCCGGGCTTCTATATTGATGTTCCATATGAAAAAACGCAGTCTTCAATCAAATATGTTGCAAATCAGCTAAAAGAACTGAAACATTTTCTGGAAGACATTACCGAAAAGAAAATTACAGAAGAAGCGGTGGAAAAGGCCGTTATAAACAGCAGAAAAGCGGCGGCACATTTTAATAGCCAGCTTGATTTGCGCAAAGACCATGACCCGGTGACATCTCTCACCAATGAATTATATGCGATTTTTATGTGTCATCTGCTGGCGGGGTCGGAAACATCGCTTAAATACACCGAGCTGCTTCTTGAAGATGTAAAAAATGCACCGAAGGGAGAGGGGCTTCATGTCCTTTGGATGCACATTATGCCGTTTTTACAGCAGCCGGTGAAAGAGGCATTTAATTATAGTAAAACCATGCACATCAGCGCCTGTGATTTTGTGGCAGACGGATTCCGAGAAATGCAGGCAGCCGACCCGTATGAGGCAATGGCAGAGAAAATGGTTCACTGTATTTATAACGGAAGTGTTAAAGAAAGAATCCAGATGGCGGAAAAACTTGCAAAACAGACAGATGCAGATGGTGGAATCCTGTTTGCACACTGGGGATGTAAAGGGACAATCGGCGCATCCGGACTGATTAAAAATGTTTTGGAAACGGCAGGACTTCCGACAATGATTTTAGACGGTGACGGTTGCAATCCGGCAAATACCAGTGACGGACAGGTGTCCACCAGACTTCAGGCATTTGCGGAAATGCTGGAAAAGAACAAGGAGGAAAAACATTCATGATTCATTATGTCTGTAAATATACCCCGACAGAACTGTTTCAGGGCTTTGGAGAAAAATGTGCGGTTTTGGAAGAAATGCCGGAAAATTTTGAAATGTCGGACCAGATTGCCCATGCAAATCTGTGCGGCTTCGGAAAATCCGTGATTCAGGCGGTGCTGGAAGGAAAGGCAGAGGAACTGGTGCTTGTCAACTGCTGTGATTCTATGCGGCGCGTGTATGATATTGTAGAAAGCACCGGAAAATGTAAATTTCTTTATATGCTGGATATTCCGCATGACGATGAGGAATGTGAAAAAGTGAAATTTGCCGTTTCAATTTGCCGGTTGAAAGAAGCTTATGAAGAATATTCCAGAAAAAAATTTGATAAATCACTGTTTTTGAAAGCATTTGAACAAAAGGATACCGAAAATAAACCGTATATCGGTGTGCTGGGCGTGCGTGTGAGCGGCGTGCTAGAGCAGATGATTCGCGAAAATATCCAGATGAACGTAGAAAATCTGACCTGTACAGGCGGGCGCAGGCTGGCGGTGATTCCAAAAGATATGCAGAAAATGGAGGAAGAAGCAATGTTTCTTGCGTATGCAGATACACTGCTTTGTCAGATGCCGTGTTTCAGAATGAACAACAGCACCCGCAGAAACCGGCTGTATCTGGATCCGTATTTAAAAGGAATCATTTATCATACAATTAAGTTTTGTGATTATTACGGATTTGAATATGCAAGTATTAAAAAGAACATCAAAGTTCCGATGCTTAAAATAGAAACGGATTTTACAAGTCAGAGCGCAGGACAGTTACTGACGAGAATCCAGGCATTTTCAGAAACGATAGAAGGTGCGGACGATACCAATCCGGGAAAGGAAATCAGCGAGGAGGCAAAGAAAAGAATGGAATCAGGAGTTTACTATACAGCCGGAATTGACAGCGGTTCAACCAGTACAGATGTGGTCATTTTGGACCGGGACGGAAAAATTAAGTCGACAATGATTATCCCGACCGGTGGCGGGGCGATGATGAGTGCAGAAAAGAGTCTGGAACTGGCGGTGGAAAAAGCCGGTATTCAAAAGGAAGAAATCGTTAGAATCGTGACAACGGGATACGGACGCGCCTATATTGACAGCGGCGATGACAGCATCACAGAGATTACCTGTCACGCAAAAGGGGCACATTATCTGAATCCGCGGGTGCGTACGGTCATTGACATCGGAGGACAGGATATTAAGGCAATCAGCATTGACGAAAACGGCGCTGTAAAGAATTTCCTGATGAATGATAAGTGCGCGGCGGGAACGGGACGTTTTCTTGAAATGATGGCAAGAACGCTCGGACTTTCACTGGAGGAAATGAGCACAAAGGGACTGGAGTGGAAGGAAAATGTTGTGATTTCCAGCATGTGCACGGTTTTTGCGGAATCGGAAGTGGTATCCCTCGTTGCCCAGAATAAAAATGTGGCAGACATTATCCACGGCTTAAATGTTTCTGTCGCTTCAAAAGTAGGGGCGCTTGCCGCCCGCCTTGGAAAGAACAATCCGGGAGAATATATGATGACCGGCGGTGTTGCCAAAAACAAAGGAATCACCAATGCCCTCGAAGAAAAGCTCGGCGCAAAGCTGTATATCTGCGATGAGGCACAGCTTTGCGGTGCGCTGGGAGCGGCGCTGTTTGCGTACGAGAAGTGTAAGCAGGGGGAATAGGAGAGGAGGCAGCTTAAAAGCTGCTTGAAGTAATGAAGAAGCTAACGGACAAGCCAAACAGCAGAAATCAGAAATATGTGAAGATGTGATGGGGATTACGGTTTGTTGGTTTGGTATTGTTGAGAGGAGAGATTATAATAAAAGTACTTTTTATCTGCCACGGCACTCCAGTTTTATGATAATGCATACCTTCGCAGACTGGGGCAACACAGGGCATAATATGGCGGAAAGCCTTGGAATTACTACGGTTTCAACTACTAAGGCTTATGGGCGGAACCGGGATAAAGGCAAAGGTGTTGGGATAATTTCTTAGTAGTAATGGACTACTAAGCGATGGCACATATATAAAATTTTGAACGTAAAAAGCCACAATCGTTGGTAGCAGTGCTATTGGGGTTGTGATTTTTGCATATTTCGAGGATTTTTTCTAAGACAGGACTATCAGAAAAATATGGAAGAAAATGCGAATGGTGAGAATAGATAAGAAATAAGCCTCCACCAAGCTTTAAAAAATACAGTGGAGGCTTTTCTTTATGAAGAATAGATTTCAGAAATCATGGTATTTAATGTTTTGTGAATTGAATTAATCATGACCGAGTTTTCAAGTTTTCCTGCTTCTTTTATTTTATCTACCATTGAACTGATTGTGTATAGAACAGTTTCGCTTGGTTCCAAGTATGGTATTTGCTTAACATAATTCGCAGAATTATTGGCAGTAGGATTGATGGTATGTATCAAAGTATTAATTGAATCGGAATTCATTAAAGCAAGTAGGTAATTAAGTTTTGAAGGATCGTGTGGAAAAATGCCAACAATAGATTGATCAAATACTCTGTTTTCCATCAAAAAGGCTCGAATAGTGCTCGATTTAACCATTGGAATTCCTATACCTGTTTTAAAATAGAAACCAGAGTTTTGAAATCGTGATTTTTTGTTGTTATTGTAATACTTAATGGTTTCTTCGTCCCAACGTACAAACCACTCATCTTTTTCTCTAATATAACGCTGTTTTGAAGCACTTTTTATGTAAGGAATAAAGCCTTTATTGACTCCAGAAATACCTGCAAGAGAATCACATTCAAATATTTCAGACGGACTAGCTATTTCATATTTCTTTGACCCTTTAACACTTTTGTCAGCAGCTTTGATAAAACGTAAATTGTCTCCTGTATAGAATCCCGTCACTACATCTGCGATATCACCCAGAGTAATTTTTGAGGATTTTAGCATATGGGATGTTTTCTGCTCGGCAAGAATAAATCTACTATCCTCATTTTCCCAGATAGATTTCTGGTTAAGGTGGAAAATTTCTAAATGTTGAGGTAATTCTTTTTCAGTCCCAATTAAATATTTAAATTCAGATGAATTTTTAAAGCCACGAACAATTCTGACTGTGTTTTCTAATGCAGAGTCTGTATTGCATCTTTCAAGTGTAATTATAGACAAATTTGAATATCCAAAGCTTACTCCAGGGAAAAACTTAGAAGGGAAGATTAATATCTCATCAATCTTGGTTTTGGTAAGCAATAAGCGACGTAGGTTCTTGTGCATATTTAAAAACAGATAAGTATCTGGAATAATGAAACTCAGACGACCATTCATTTTTAAGACTGATATGCAACGGAATAAAAACAGAGAATATGTTTCTTTTACATATTGTCCGGCATACTTTTTCTTTAATAAATCGCGCTTCTTGTAATCTTGCCATGCACCATAAGGGGGATTCCCTATGACTTTATCGTAATGTCCACCAATAGAACCGAAACAATCTAATTGAGTATCCAAGAGCGTATCTGCTTGTTTTATCCAGAGCTGGGCAGATCCTGAATCATATGAATCTAATTCTTCATCAAGTAATGTGTCTGTTTCTCTTACTGTAATGGAAGAATTATGTTTATACTTTTCTTTAAGAATTTTTATAGCAGCTTCGTTGATATCTAGAGCATCTACTCGGAATGATTTATTTGTTTTTAATAGTTCATCAATAAAAATACCCTCACCCGCAGAAGGTTCTAAAATTACGTCGCCATCAGACACAGTTACTTTTGAAACCATGTATGAAGTTATGTCATCGGATTCTGTGTAATAAGAACATAAAGTATCTTTCATTTAACAATCTCCTAAATATGGCATTAAGGAATTACTTAAGTTAATCCTTAAGATCAAGTTTACTATTGATTAATTACCAAGTCAAGTATTTTAAGAGATCTTTGTTTTGAAGATGTAAATATAATTCGTTACTGATGTCATCACTCCATGTTGCGTTTTCATTAAGCCATAGTCTTAAATTAAAACCAGTAAATTCATACATTTTAGCGTATGCATCATCAGCACAAAATACATCCCAATAACCAGAATTTTTTAAAGTCTGAAGATAGTGGTTGTTTTCATCTTCTCTCTGACGAACAAACAAAAGCGTTTTTTCATTCTGGTTTAAGAAACGATAGATACTTGCAACCAACAGAAGTCGGTTTGTATTCCCTTTTTCATTAGAACTAAAACCACTTTTGAAATCACAATTGTAGTTGATTCCATTTTGAGAAAAATGAAGATCAAGACCTAACTGTATGCCACCGCTATCTACAAGATTCCATGGGATACTGTAATGATAGTGAAGAAGACGTTTTGTTTGATAATCAACAGACAAAGAGTTGATGTAATTTGAGGCATTACGTTTGATATCTTCTTGGACTTCATCGAAATCTGGTGGATTAATTAGACGAAGTTTTTTAACTGGATATGAGAAAGTTTCTTTACAGAACGGCTCCCACAATTCACCAATTCGTCGAGCAAAAGCCATGTATTCATAAGGCCATACTTTATTTCTAAATTCTAACATTACTACATAAGAGGCATATGTAATATGTAAAACACAATCAAGTACATACTCATTTGACCATCTGGAATGATGCGCTGTTTGAAGCATTTCGTCAATTGTGCAATCTTTCTGATCTTTAATAACAGTATTGATTTTTGACGCTTGTTTTCTGTAGTCGTGTGTTGAGCGGACGATTGAACACAGTTCTCTCTCGGCTACACTTCTAAAATAATTTATAAGTGTAATTTTGTCGTTATAAGAAACCATTAGTGCTCCTCCTTATATGTACAATTTTATTTGATTCTATCACATTTTTGAGAAAATGTCTGTAGTAATGTAAAAGTATGTGTTAATACACATATGTTTTGAGAGAGGGGGTATCCAAATCTCTACAGCCTTTCTTCCTGCAGACCGATGCCCCCCTTCGTGCGAATTTTCGCAGAATTAAACAGGGGGGATACCCACCAAGGTCGGTTTATGTAAAAATATCCGCAGAATACCGCTGCTAAAGCCGATTTTGTTTTGCTGGATAGTACCGAAATACGAAGAAAAAACATGTAAAAAGCAGCATAAAAGCTACAGTTCCATTCATACCATCCGTGGAGTGTTGCGACCAGCCTTTCAGATGGCGGTGGATGATGACATTTTGGTAAAGAACCCTTTCGGATTTCAGCTTGCCGGGGTATTGGTAAATGACGCAGTCACAAGAGAGGCAATTTCCAAAGACCAGATGAGAAAGTTCCTAAAGTTTGTGCATGACGATGTGGTGTATTGCAAATATTATGAAGTGGTGTACATACTCTTTCATACGGGAATGCGAATATCGGAATTTTGTGGCTTGACGCTGAAGGACATTGATCTTGAGAACAGAACTGTAAATATTGACCACCAGTTGCAGAGAACATCGGATATGCGGTACATCATAGAAACCACAAAAACGGATGCTGGAACAAGAGTATTGCCGATTACAGAGGATGTGGCACAGATGTTTCAGGCAATCATCGAGGACAGAAATGCACCGAAAGTGGAGAAATCCATAGACGGATATAGCGGATTTCTATTTTTCGATGATAATGGAATGCCACTTGTTGCAATGCATTGGCAGCATCGATTCAATCATATGGTTGGAAGGTACAATGATATCTACCGGGTGCAGATGCCAAACATTACTCCCCATGTATGCAGGCACACCTACTGTTCCAACATGGCAAAATCGGGAATGAATCCAAAGACGTTACGGTACCTTATGGGGCATTCGGATATTAGCGTTACCATGAATGTGTACACGCATATTGGATTCGATGATGCTGAGGAAGAACTGAAACGGCTGGAAGACTTCCGAAAGGCACAGGTGGAGGTTGAAAAGAAGGACGAAAAACCGATGTCACAGAAGATGTTTAAAGTAGTGTAGCATTGCTACGCAACAGAGGCGCTCCGGCTGAAAAGCCGGGGCTTTTCTTGTAGAAAAATAATGGTTGTGATGGTACAATGTGTAGTGATGGAGAACGTATGATTTTTTAAGTGCAATCAAGGAAGAAAGGAAGTCTTAATATGGGTTTGGAAGAAAAATTAGGAGAAACAGCATTAGATTTAGTAAAAAATGAAAATGTTCAGAATAAGGTGGCGGATTTATTTGGGATGCTTTTTCCGTATGCGGGTATAAAAAAGAAAGCGGTAGATATGTATATAAAAGAAATTGAAAACTCTGATTTATCAACTGAAGCAAAAATGATTTCATTATTGAATGCTAAGAAAACACTCAAAAAAATTAAGAATCAGAAGAATATTGCCGAAATTGCAAAAGAAAATGCAAAAGAAAGAACAGATTTTTCTGAAAAGTCAGGAGTTAGTGAAGAATGGTTTGATAGGTTTATGGAGTCGGCTTCGTATGTTTCATCTGAAGAAATGCAATTAGTATGGGGGAAAATATTAGCGAATGAGTTTGAGCAACCTGGGTGTACTCCTCGTAATATGACCAGAATCCTCTCGGAGTTTACACAAGATTATGCAAAAGCTTTTAGAACTTTATGCAGTATGCGTGTGTTATTGATTTCTGTAAATGGGGATGAAAAAATTGTAAGTGCAAATCGGAGAAATGCAGTAGTTTTTGACCAGAATGAAGAATATATGAGGAAAATAGGGTTATCTTTTGAGTTGTTGAATGAGTTAGAAACATTAGGCGTGATTAAATTTGATACAGTTGCAGGATATGCTGCTACTGATATGAATGAGAAAAAAGTTTTAGTTTACATAAATGGAAATGTAATAGAAACTAGTTCACATATAGATGAAACTTTCCCAATTGGAAATGTTCTTTTTACTTCTGCAGGTGAAGCATTGAGTAAAATTACTGAACCATATACATTAGAAGGATATGAAGATGCAGTAATAAAATATTTAAAGTCAAACAATGTAACCGTAGAAACAGAAAGTTTGTATAATGTTGTTGTGTTTGGGGATAGAATACACGTTGATAAGAAAAAACAGTAGTGATGTATGGCTTTTAAGTTAATTGGTACTAGCTTTCGACGAAGAACTTGAAATGAATGTATATGAAGAAGAAATAGAGGTATGTGAATTTCCACAATGCATGGAGTATGTTCAAGTATATCGAATTTTTTGTGACGTCTTTGACCTTGGGGAAAAGCGGGAGAAATTTCAAATACTCAAGGAAGGAATTGTTATTGAAATTCGAAATAAAGAAGATGGTCATAACGTTCCACACATCCATGCTCATTATCAAGGAGAAAATATTTCAATTTCATTAATTGATGGGGAAGTACTGGCTGGAAATATTCCCAAGAAGAATCAGAAGATTGCAGTAACGTGGGTTATTGAGAACCTTGAAATGCTAAGAGCATCATGGGAAAACAAGCATGGTCTTATCAAATTCCCGGATATGATTATAAAAATACAGAGTGATTGGAAAGATGGAAAAAACCCTTAGTAGTAACCCATTCCCTATTACTACCAATTTTACTACTAACAGGTAGTAACAACTTGCTAAATTCTGCTCTGATTTGCCACAATCTGTAATTTTAGAGCAAACTACATGAATCCCAGAACCCCTTGCAATGTGAGGGTTTGGTAAGGATGTTTTTAAGATTTAGGTTTTGCGGTATAGTATGTTGCGTACTATACCGCTTTCCCTTTCCACAAAGTGACCTTTGAGTGGTCGAATACTCCGATATGGTTATAGATAATTTCAATTTCCTGTAAGCGTTTACCGCTGCTCTTATCAGGAGCATGGACAATAATTTTGTCGATAAACTCATGTACAATTTCTGGTGTTAGTTCTGTAAGGTTAGTGTACTTGCGGACTACTGAAAGAAATTGCTTTACATCCACAGATTGTTTTTCTTCTTTCTGTAATTCTTTCTCTAAGGAAGTCTGTTCTTCCTGCAAAGTATGCTGTTCTTCCTCATATCCTTTTGAAAGTTTCATAAAGCGCTCATCTGAAAGTTTTCCACTAATATTGTCTTCATAAATCCGTTGAAAAATTTTGTCCAACTCTTGAATACGGGAATGGATTTCTGTAAGCCGTTTTTTCTTTTGCGACAGCTCTTTATTTCTTTGCCGCATATCCGTATCCATGACCATCTGAACAAATTCATCTTCATAATCTGATACATAGCGGATAACTTCTTTCAGGTTTTCCAGCACAATTTGTTCGACTACTACATTACGAATATAGTGCATAGTACATGATTTTGAATTGTGCCGGTAATTGCTGCATACAAAATTATGTTTCTCTGCGCTCTGTGCCATTTGCCTATGAAATGTCATTTTGCTTCCACAATCTGCACAGTAGAGCAAACCAGAGAACATAGGCATATCCCCCATTTTGGTAGGGCGGCGTTTTCCAGAACGGATTTTCTGTACAATCTCAAAGGTTTCCTTGTCAATGATTGCTTCGTGGGTATTCTCAAAAATCTTCCATTGTTCAGGACTGTTATCAATTTTTTTGCGGTTTTTGTAAGACTTAACATGGGTCTTAAAATTCACAGTATGTCCTAAATAATCCATTCTTTCTAAGATGTGAGATACCACAGTTGCACTCCACAGATACTTGTCAGGTGGAAGAACGGTTCGTGGCTTTTCCCCATGCTCTAACGCATAATAAGTAGGGCAAAGAATTTTTCTTTCCGTTAGAATATTGGCAATTCGTGTCGGTCCATAACCATTGACACATAAACGGAAGATTTCCCGAACCACTTCGGCGGCTTCTTCATCTATAAGCCATTCCTTTTTATTGTCAGGATTCTTCATGTAGCCATAAGGAGCGTGAGAACCGATATGCTCGCCTGCCATTCCTTTAGAACGTTTGACTGCACGGATTTTTTTGCTGGTGTCCTTTGCGTACCATTCGTTGATTATGTTACGAAATGGGGTAAACTCATTCTCCCCCACATGGCTATCCACGCCATCATTGACAGCAATAAAATGGACATCCATGTTCGGGAACATAATTTCTGTGTACATTCCCACCTGCAAATAATCACGCCCAAGTCTTGACATATCTTTGACTATAACGCGTTTGATTCTTCCTGCTTCGACCTCTGCAATCATTCTTTGAAAATCTGGTCTGTTGAAATTTGTACCAGAAAATCCATCATCTACAAAAAACACATAAGGCTGATACCCATGTTCGATTGCATAACGCTTCAGGATTTTTTTCTGGTTAATAATACTGTTTGAATCACCCTCCTGTTTATCATCTTGTGAAAGCCGACAGTATAATGCGGTTAATTCCTCTGTTTGATTTCCAATCGGATAAATGGAAGTGATAGCGTTGTTTGACTGCTGTAACATAAATACCTCCTATCCGACAGTCAAACAGACAATGCTTTTGCAACTTTATTGTACCGCATTTTCTGTTTTCTGTCTGCCCTGTTTTATAGCAAAATTATTGTTTCAAGTCATTACGGATAAGCCTTTTTACTTTCGTTACTGCGTCTTCCTGTGCCTGTTCTTTTGAGCGGGATTTTACCACATAACAGGTGTTTCCTATCTGGTATTCCCGTATCATTTCAGGGACAGGATTCTTTGTGTTTTCCATAAGATAACAACCTCCTGTTATTTTCTTTGAAGCAAACCGAACAGCTTTCGCTAAAGCTCATGGGAATCTCACCCCTGCATGGTTCTCATCCAGCCGTACCCTTTGCCAGCGGTGCTACATCATCACACGGACTAAGGCTGTACGGAAGTATCATTATCACGATAGAAAGGTCATGGCGGCAGCTCTGCGGTAAGCTGCTTATGGAACGCTGGCAGGAATCGCTATCCGGTTTCATCCCTCCTTTGGTGGGTTACGGCGTGCCAGCCCAACGGCTCTCTTTCTATCGAAACGTATTCGGCTGCTTTATGCTGCGTTGATTAGACGCTTTCTTTTTCAAGGAACAATCCGGCTTTGTTAGCCTGTTAAAATGCACTGGTGATAATGCACTTTAATAGACTGGCAAGCTCTGTCTGGGAAGCATGGGCTTGTCCATGCTTCCACAGGAGAGCGTTATTTTTATTTTGGTTCCCTGATTTCAAAAGATAAAATCTTTGCAATCAGACGTGTTTCCATCCGGCGGCGTAGGGTTTCATCTACAACCATGTGGGTATTCCCATATTCGTCTTTCATGGGACGCATGGAACGGCTGGCAATAAAACCGCTGTAATGGCGTACAATCTGGTTGACTGCTTCAATATCGCCGTCCGCAGCCCTTACAATCACAGGAAACGGAATCATAGGGTGCTTTGCTGTCATGCTTCCTCCTCCATAAATTTTTTGATAAATTCTAGTCCGGCGTGTCTTCTTCTCTGGATAGTAGAACGGTTGACTTCCAGAATTTTTGAAATTTCCGTATCGTCAAATCCAAGAAAATAATATCTCAGGATAACATCACGTTTCTTTCCATCCAGATTTTCTAATGCTTCTGCTAACAGGCTGTTTTCAATACGGACAGTAAATCCATCCATTTCAAAAGTATGGAAGTGGGATGGATAGGTGTCTTCGGAAGAAAACAAGTTGACGCTGTAATCGTCCATATCACAGAACAGGGTTTCCCGTTTGCACTGTCTGGACAACGCTTTGAGATAGTCTTTGCGTTCATCTTCCATAGCGACTTTACAAATGTAATCAAACTGGTTCTCTATGGTTGTCTGAAATTCAGATGGCTTCATCATTGCTCACCCCCTTTCCAGCCTTGAAAGGGAGCGAGTTGATAGGAATTTCTGCTTCTTTCCCCCTTTTCGCTCTTAGTCCCGACAGGACAGGGGGTACAGTTGCATTTTTGAATAAAAAAATACACCCATTTTAAAATAAAAATGAGTGCATGAGAAATAACAGTAGAATAAATATGTCTTGTCAGTTCATATTCAAAGTCGGACTCCCACAGTGGAGGAGCTATACTTTTTTTAATGAATGTAACCTATGTATGCTGTACAACAACAAAGAAATCCCCATAGCGGCAATCCTCCTAAATGCCACTATTTATATTCTGCGTCGTCGTTAGTTCAGTAATAGACAAAAAGAAGCGGCGGCTCTAAAAAATCAAAGCCACCGCTTCAAAAGCGCGTGAAAATCTATCTGCGTTACGACGGCTTTTTTTCTTTTGCCGTCGTCCGGCAGATGTTTATAGAATTTTGATGAATCGCTATTACAATTCATTGATTGTTTCAGTAATTGCCATATTGCGTATGCGCTTTGCCGGGGTATGAATTGATATAATACACGAAAAAATAACCAGTATAAACACCATAGCAATAGTGGTAAAAGGAATATTCCATGAGCCACCAAAATGAGTAATAACAATCTTCGTATAAATCAGATAGTGGAGCAGCAATCCAAGTATAATTCCGACAGTAGTACCACAGATAGCGTATGTGGCTGCTTCCGCAGTTATCATTTTTGTAACCTGCCTGCTTTCCATGCCAACAGCACGCATAGCCCCATATTGTTTAATTCTTGCTGATACCCCCATTGAAACGCTGTTCATAATATTCAATATGGTTATTAGTGAAATGATAGCAAGAAAACCGTATGCCGCAATTCGGAACACCCAATAGGAACCATTTACTTCATCATTTTGTGCTCTGCTGTCCGCAACTACATTTCCTTCTGATAGCTCATAAATTTTATTTACTGCCGTATCAGATACATCTTTTTCCAATACAACACTTAACATAGCATAGCCTTGTTCGCCCATTAGACGTGTGTAAGTTTCCTCCGAACATACCACAACTGCCGAACCGCTAACACTCCCCACACCCTCAGACACAACGCACGCAACCTCAAGTTCTTCTGTACCTATTTTTATTTTATCTCCCACATTTAGTCCTGTTTGGTCACTGTAAACCGCCATTACATATTGAGAATTTCCGTACACTTTTGATATATTTCCGCTTACAACAGATTTCTTAAAGCTGTCCATCATAGCGTCCCCGTGAGAAAATAAATCAATCGTTGATACATTTCCGTTAATTTCTGTCGGATATTCTGTGCTATACATCATGCCAAAAACAGATTCTACTCCAGATATATCAGAAATTTTTTCTGATATGCTTTTGTCTATGGAATTAGATTCATCTTGACTGCTAATCGTAATGTCAGGAGTAAAATCACTCACTGATGGAAGCAATTTATGAACAATATCAAGACACGCCGAAAAAGTCAAAAAAAGCATGATTGTAAGTGCAAAGGAGCCTGTCATAAGGATTAGGTTTTTCTTTGTTCTGATTGCATGGTGAACGCCCAAAGAAGTTTCTACTTTGAAAAACCTTGTATTTGCCGCATGAACAATATTTTTTGATGGTTCTGCATTGCCGGATATTGCTGCTGCGGGCGAAACTTTTGCTGCCTGTTTAGCCGGAGATTGAGCTGCGATAAATACGGTAATAATACCTATGGCAGCTCCGCAGAGAATACCACTTACACTTACTGAAAATAGCGGCATATCTACCCATTCGCCTTTTACGATAAATTTTAATATCAAACATACTACCCAGCAAGTTACTGTTCCTAACGCGCAGCCAATCGGAATTGCTGTTTTACACCAATTCAGTGCTTCAAGCCTTACAAAACGCACAATTTGTTGCTTACTGGCACCGATACAACGCATCATTCCGAAAAATTTTGTCCTTTGCGCAACATTGCTATTCATGCAGCTTGCAATCATAAAGATTCCCGCAATTAGTATAATGATAAAGCAAGCTATTGCCAAAGGATAAAGTGCATTTACGCTTTCGTTGTTGCTTGCTCCTAACAGGCTCAAAACCGCCGTATTTTCGCTAATATTCTCAGCAGTGAGGGAATATTGCTCTTTTATATCAGTAATCGTTTTTTTCAAACCATTCTCATTTTCAAACCGAATATAATATTGAGATTTAGGTTCTATTCCATTTTGATTTCGTACTTCATCAAATGTGGCTCTGCACATATATATACAGACACCCTCAATAATGTCATTAAACTCCTCATCATCTTCATAAAATCCAGATATTGTATAGCTAAAATTGCCAGCAGGCGTATTTAGAATTATATCGTCGCCTATTTGAATATCAAAATTGTTTTTTGCGTCCGCACTAATTGCAATTTCGTTTTCTGTTTGTGGGTATGAACCCTCCAACGGATAATTCATAATATCTGTAACATAGGCTTCTTCAATACCATACAGCACAACATTTTTTCCGTTGATATAATAATTGCAATCTACATCAGTATTGATTTCATCATGCCATGAGGAATATGCCACCTCAGAATTATCTATAATCTGTTCAACTTTAGCTTCTGGCATATTTTGAAGAACAATGTGCCAATCCCCATGATTACTCCGCATTGCTGTTATTTCTCCATCTGTCCACATCTCTGCCAAAGAAAAGATTGCAGTTACAAGGAATACGGCAAGAACAATACAAATGCGCGTCATGCGGCTTTGCCGTTTGTGTACTTTTGCAGAAATCGGGATAAGACTTAAATAGCTTTTCATTCGCGGCACCTCCCTAAATCGGTAAGTACACCGTCTGATACCTGCAATATTCGGTCTGCGCTCTGTGCAATGCTCCTGTTATGTGTAATCATAATAATCGTTTGCTCATACTTCCTTGACGCTTCTTTCAACAAAGAAATGACTTCGCTACTGTTTTGCGTGTCAAGGTTGCCCGTTGGTTCGTCAGCAAGAATTAGTGACGGACGCGTAATAAGAGCACGCCCAATAGCTACCCGCTGTTGCTGTCCGCCGGATAACTGGCTCGGCAAATGGTTGCGACGTTCTTTCAGATTAAGAACGGTAAGCAGTTCTTCCAGATATTTTTTGTCAGGCTTTTGATAGTCAAGCAGAACTGGAAAAATAATATTTTGTTCGACGGTTAGCTCCGGCACAAGATTGAACGCTTGAAAAATAAATCCAATATTTCTACGTCGGAAAACAGTAAGTTTGCTGTCGTTCATAGAAAATATATCCTTGCCACCAATCTTGACTTTACCAGACGTAGGTGTGTCAAGTGCACCTATCATATTAAGTAGTGTACTTTTGCCGGAGCCGGATTCTCCGACGATAGCCACATACTCACCTTTTGGAACAGAAAAACTAACTTTTTTCAAAGCGTGTACGGCAGTTTCTCCGGTTCCGTAAGTTTTACAGATATTATCAACTTCTAACAAATTCATGTGTAAACACCTCTTTCTGTTTTGATAATCTCAATGTATCAAAGAAATCCTACATCAATATTACAATCAGCCTACAATTTTGTAGGATTAAGAAAGTTTATTGTGAAAGAAGTGCCAGTGCTCAATGTACTATCAACTTCAATCGTTCCGTTATGAGCTTCTATAATCGCCTTTGCAAGTGGTAAACCAAGTCCGATACCCTGTACATCTTTAGAGAAGCGACTCCGATAAAAACGCTTAAAAATATGGTGCAAATCCTCAGGGTGTATGCCGCTGCCATTATCCTTTACTGTAATTTGAACAATAGAAGCGAACGCCCGCCACTCGATACGGATAATACCGCCTTTTTCTGTGTGGTCAAGGGCGTTCTTTACAAGGTTGCCGATAGCTTCTATTATCCAGTTACGGTCACATAAAAGTGAAATTTCTTCATTGCCCGATAAGTGGATTTCTTTTCCCTCCTGTTCAGCACGAAACAGGAAATGCTTTTTTATATTCTCTGCAAGCTCGGATACATTTTCTAATGATTTTTCTAACTCAATCGTTCCCGCGTCCAGTTTTGTAATTTTCAAAAGACTATGTACCAGTGTTTCAATACGGTCAAGTTCCTGCTCGGAAAACTGGCTAAATTCTTGTATGGTCGGTAATTCCTTTGCCTCGTTCTGTATAATGCCATTATAAATATTAAGGGCGGCAAGTGGTGTTTTTAACTGGTGCGAAATATCCGATATGGTATTGCGTAAAAATTTCTTTGCACTTTTCTCATTTTCGGCATGAGCGTTCAAGATTGCAACCAAAGAATTAACTTCATGGAACAGCCTGTATAATTCGCCCTCGTCATTACACTCAATCGTAACGTCTTTGTTGCCGGAAATATATTCTGTAATCTGTGATATGGCATTTTCCATGATTCTATGCTGTTCCCTAAAATATCCATAGCAAAGCAACAATATTATAATCCCCATACATAGGCTGCAAATTATAATATAATAGGTTGCATTTTTTATTTCAAAGTTTGCTAATAATATGGAAATTAACGTGAAACCTATGATACAAGATAAAATATTGACAAAAAGGCATTTGATTTTTTTATTTGCAAATATTTTCATTATATTTTCGCTTCCTCCGTATTCCATTTATAGCCCATGCCGCGAACAGTAACGATTCTTTTTGGTTCTCCTGGATTATCCTCAATTTTTGTACGAAGTCTACGGATATAAACGGTAAGAGAATTATTATCTATATAATTTTCGTTGCAATCCCATAGATTTCCTAAAATCTGTTCCGAGGAAAGTATCTGGTCAGGATTTTCCATGAACAGGCATAACAATTTATATTCACTTGCGGTTAAATCAAGCAGTTTCCCCTGTTTATAGACCTCACCTTTTAGTAGCCTTATACTTATATCGTTGGAGCTTAATTCTGTAACGGAAGTATTGAAATTCTCACTCCTACGGAGCAATGCGTTAATCCTTGACATAAATATTGCTAATTTGAAAGGCTTTGTAATATAATCGTCGCCACCAATATCAAGTCCCATAATAATATCTGTTTCTTCGTCAGCAGCAGTAAGAAATATGATAGGTACTTTTGAAGTCAGACGTATCTTTTTGCAAAAATCAAAGCCGGAACCGTCGGGAAGCGATACGTCCAAAATAACTAAATCATATTTATCATTTATCCATAATGTATCAGCTTCCAGTGTGGTGCGGGCAACATCTATTTCATACCCCTCTTTTTTTACGGCAAAAGTCAGTCCGTTAATTAAGCTCAAATCATCTTCCAATAAAAATAGCCGTTTCATTTGTTATCACATTCCTTTCCTATTTTTGTTCTCCCATCAATCGGTTTTTCTGCGTCTTTTGGTATCAGCCACATATACCCAAGTTTTGAAACACCGGGTATGCGGTTCTCTCTGCATAGTATCTGTACACGCCGTTCAGAAATCCCCCATTTCTTCGCTGCTTCGGGGCAAGACATATATTCCATAACACCCAAGTCCTTTCTACAAATCATATCAGTATAATTATAGTCGGGCATACGAATAATAGCAAGTGCAAGTATATGAATTATTATGGCTATAAATAGGAACTGTATAGACGTATTCAGTATGAAAGAGGAACAGTAGAATGTATATGGGTGAATAAATATGGCAAAAAGACCAACAGCTAAATATGACTTTAAGGCTTTCGGACAAGCTATCAAAGCAGCGAGAACCGAACGAAAAGAGAGCCGTAAAAAAGTAAGTGATGAAATGTATATCTCACCACGTTATCTTGCTAATATTGAGAATAAAGGACAACAGCCGAGTTTACAAATTTTTTATGAGCTTGTAACACGCTATGATATATCCGTAGACCAATTCTTTTTCCCAGATAAATCAGCGGAAAAAGATACACAACGTAGGCAGCTTGATACACTGCTTGATAGTATGAGTGAGAAAGGAATACGGGTAGTCACCGCCACAGCAAAAGAGATAGCCGAAGTCGAAACAGAGGACAGGGGAATGTCCAGAACAGAATTTTAACGTGAAGACACATTGTAATCTTTCAGGAAATACAATGTGTCTTCTGTTTTATATAGCTTATTTCACAATCTTCCAGTTTTCCCCGTTCTTTTCCAGTACAAGGTTAAACTGTGATACCTGTGTTGTCATGGTCTGGTTATCCAGATATTTTACTGCAAGGGAAGCTGTCACCTGATTTCCGTTTCGGTTATAAACCGGATTTACCAGTTCCGAGAAAATATACTCTTTTCCCACAGTTTTCAGCACACCCTCATTTACATAATAGGTCAGTTCCTTTGCGGTTGCCGTAGGGTACAGCTTGAAAAAGGTGGTGAGAAATTCGTTGATTTCCTCCGTAGTGATGGAATCCACCGTACCGTCACTTTGTACCGCTTTTGGCGTATAGCCGGATTTTACGGGAACGCTGGTAATGGTTGGATTCTGGATAATCGTCAGGTTTCCAGAGCCGTCCACATAGACCGTCACCTGATAGGCGGAACGGACGGTTTTACCGGATTCTCCCTCTGTGATACGCTGTTCCACTGTATAGGTCACTTGATAATGCTGCTCCTTTTCTTCTGTGATTTCCCATATCTGAAAATCGGTCAGGGCAGACGATACGGGGATGTCCTTTCGGACAGTATCTACATTCAGGGCTTGCAGTTCTCCGGTGAGATACCCTTTTAAAGCATTTGTCCGGCTATCAATGGAAGCGGCGGACTGTTCCCATGAATAGTAGACTTCTGCGAAATTCTCCACAAAATTCTCTATCTTGTGAGTGTCGAGGATTTGTTCCTCAATTACTTTGGTTTCATGGACAGTATGAATGTCTATCGCCGTGAAATTCTTATAGACGGCAAATAGGAAGCTCACCGCCAGCAGCACCCACAGGGCAATCACGGTTTTTTTGTGGGTATTGACTTTGTAAACTTTCAGTTTCTTTTCTTTCTGCTTTTTCTGGTTTTCCTCTTTTCTAATCTGAATCATATCGGTTCATCCTTTCTTATTGTTTGATTCGTCCGGCTCCGGCAAGGTGCTGTTGCCAGTAAGAGCCTGTCAGGTCTGCGTAGCCAATGGGATTTCCGGCATGGTACATCCGGTTATTTCCCACATACAGCCCCACATGGGTGATGTAGGTTCCGGCGTTGTAGGTGGAGTGGAAAAAGACCAAATCCCCTGCTTTTGCTTCGGACAGGGGGATATGCTGCGTCACATTGTACTGTTCCTGTGCTGTCCGTGGCAGGGCGATTCCTGCCTTGCCATAGCACCACTGCACCAGTCCAGAACAGTCAAAGGAAGTGGATGGGGAATCGCCCCCGTACACATACGTCCAGCCCTCATACTTTAAGGCTTCCTCCATGATAGCCTGTACCGTTTCATCATCAAACTGTGCCACGGTCAGGTATTGCGATACCAAGAGGACATAGAACATATTTCCATAGGAATACCGCCAGCCCCCGTTTTTCTCTACCGCAACAGGGTTGGTGTAGGTGACTTTCTTTCCGCTGGATTTGTCCCTTGCGAAGCTCTCTGCCAGTTCAAAAGTGTATTTTTTCCCACGCCCTGCCACATAGTCTAGGAAACCGCCGCCATAATTGTAGGACTGAATCACACTGTTTAAGTCACAGCCTTTTGTTTCTGCCGCTGCGAGCAGTTCCGAGAAATATTTGCAGCCCTGTTTGATGGATTCCTCTGTGCTAAGGGAGTTTGGGGGAAGCCCCAGAGATTCCGAGGACTGCATAACGTCTTCCAGTGTGCCGCCGGATTCCACCTGAATGATGGCGAGCAGCACATTTAAGTATTCCTCTATGCCATATTCCCTTGCATACTTTTCCAGCATAGGCTTATGGGCGAGGACTTCCTGTGATACGCTCACACCCCCATAGATAAGGTTTCCGCCGCTTCCTCCGTCTTCCTCATCCGAGAAGACAATCACCACCAAAAGGAGCAGGGAGAACATCATCACGAACACGCCGGAACAGGCAAAGAAAAGGTGTCTTAACTTCATGGCTTCTCCCCTTTCTTTTGTTTGGAAACCGCTGTTACTGTTTTTGTCCACTCCTTTCTGGCGGTGGTACGCCGGATGGTAAAGTTGGATTCTTTTACCGCAGGGGCAGCCCGTTTTCTTTCCGGTATCACAGGAGCCGTATCATTCTGGACAGGTCTTGTCGGATGGGGAGCAGCAGGTGTAGTAGTTGTCTTTTGTCTTTCATCTGGTTTGTCTGGGGAAGCCGGAGGGACTATCTGGCGTTCTGTCCTTACAGGCAGTGTCTGTTCATGGTGGATGGAAGCCGCTTTTACCACCGGAACCGAAGACCGTTCTGCCACAGTTCCCCCATAAGGAACCTGTCCCCGTTCCCTGATGGATGGGGAAGCAGGCTGCATGGCTGGTTTTCCTGCATGATGTCGGAAATCTTCTGGCTGCTTTTCAGTAACAGGGCGTTCATGGACAGGAGCCGCCCCTTTGGGGGCTTCGGAAGCTCTTTGTTGCGGCTGTTTTGCCTGTTCCAGTTCCGCCCTGCGTTCTGCAATGGTCTGTCTGCGGCTTTCTGCCTGTGTGTTCCGCTGTTCGGCTCTGGCAGTTCGGGTCTGGGTCACGCTGGAAGTAAAATCCCTTACACCCTCTGATACCTGTGTTTTCCCGTGGTAAAGGGCGTACTTTGCATTGACAGGCAAATCCTTTGCCTGCTCCCGAAGCTGTCCGGCAGTATCGGCTATCTTATCTTTGGTATCTGCCGGCGCACCTACCGCAGAACCAGCCCGTTTCCATACGGATTCTTTTTCCGGTGCTGCCTGTCCGTCTGGTCTGCTGTGGTCTGCCTGTGTCCGTTTGGAAGAGCCGGAGTGGGAAGCATTTCTCTGGTCTGAGCCAGCCTGTTTTCCTGCGTGGTATGCAGCCGTTCCAGCTCCAAGAGCCGCCACGGAACGTCCTAACTTATGCTGTAAACGGTGCATATGGGCGTGCATGAGCATACGGGGTCTTCGCATGATACGGCTCCCCATGCTTTGGGAATCGCCGCTCTGTAAGGAGAACATCCCCATCAAATCCCCCAGCTTGAAATAGATTCCGGCAAAAGTCACTATCTGCAAGAACGCCGTCAGGAAGAACGGATATTCCCCAGACAGGTTGTAGAGCATGGTGGAAATGCTGAACGCTACCGTGATAATCAGGGTGATTCCGGCTCTGGTAAGGATAGTGTTGAACAGTTTCGTAATGGCACGCTTTGACATCCCCTCAAAAGAGGGAACCATGCTAAGGAGAAAGCTCACAGGCAGGAACATGGCGTAAATGATAAAAAGCACCTGTGAGAAAATCATTATCCCCGTGAGCAGGAATACAAAAACGGAGATACCGATATTGAACATGAACAGGAAGAAGACGGTTCCCAATCGGTTGATGGTCTTTGTGATGGTAAGGTTCGTGTTTTCCCTGTCTTCGATTTCCTCCACTACGATTTCTTCCCTGTCCTGTCCGTTGTTTTCGTCTGGACTGGTTGAAAGTAGGTTTTCCACACGGTCAGCTCCAATGCTTTCCACATCCGAATTGCCGTATTGCAGCAGGAGCCACGGCTGCTTGACCTGAATGGAAAACAGGCTGTCCCGTATCAAATCCACGCTGTCTTTTCCTTGACTTTCCGAGTTAGGCAGCACAATCTTTGTACCAAGGGTCAGGCTGGCATTACTGATGTCTGCGGAAAATTCATTGATTTTCCCGATATAATCAGGGGCATAAGCGATAAAGGCAGCGGACAGCACGAACACCACCATGAAATTGACAACGGCATGGATGGCTTTTGTGGTTTCCCGTTTGATAAGCCCTGTGTAGGCAACGTAAATCCCCACCACCAGAATGAGAATCAGCAGGAACCCGATATAAAATCCCTCCGAGGACAAGCCGCCTGTGGTAACGCCAGCAAGGGTCTGCATATTTTTCCCGATAGAATCCGCCGTAGAGGAAATGAAGTCCAGCGAGTAGGCTTCCTGAATCAGATACCCTGTGGCGTTGGAAAGGTACAAGCTGATTGTCCAGATAAAATTTGTGATGGCATACAGCCCGTACATCACCTGTTTTCCGATACCGTCCAGCCAGTTCCACGGGAGCCAGTCCCATCCGCTGTCCACATAAAAATCAAGCTGGTAGTTGTCCAGAGGATATTTGCTGTATTCGTTGGCAGCGTCCACCGTATCATCCACCAGTCCGGCAGCGTGGGCGGCTGTGCCGAAGACTGCAAGCAGCAGGAGGATGAGCAGGAGTGCCAGAAGCACCCTGCCAATCACTTTTCCTGCCATCTTCCAAGACAATCCCTTTTTTGCGTGATAGGGAACTGGGAATTGCGGTCGGTTGGAAGTTCTATGTATCACCATCATTCCACCTCTTTTCTTACGGGCGGTCTGGTGTCAAAGGCATGGAACAGGTCTTCAAAGATAGGATGGAACTGTATCACGCCCACACGCCCGTACAAATCACTGATAAGGCACTGCCCGTTTTCCAAGTCACGGAGCCGCTTCTGGTTGTTTTCATCTTCGGAATCCACCCCGAAAAAGGCGAGGGTCTTCTTGATTTCGTTGATGTCTGTGGAACGGAACGCAAATTTCAAGCCCAGATTGTTTTTCAGCTTTTCATCCAGCAAATCGTCTGTGTTCTGGGTGACAAAGTAAACGCCTGCGTTCATGGCACGTCCGGCACGAACCAGCTTCATGGAGAGGGTCTTGCCCTGTGCTACCTGTAAGAAGCTCCATGCTTCATCCAAATCCACAATCTTAAACACGCTGCGGTCAGTGTGGATGAAGTCGAGGGCAAAGGTGCTGATTACAATGAGCATTGCCACGGAAAGCAGCTCCATTGTGGTGTATTCTTCAAACGAGGTTTCCTTATCCGGCAGTACCAAATCCGCCACCTGAATGATATTGAGCTGCTTTTCAAGGCTGATGGACTGTGTGACATCCCCATCCGAAAAGAGCAGGTGTGCAAAGTCATAGTCCGTAAAGGATTCGATATGGTCGGCTATGCTGGTGCTGATGGTGGTTCCCTCCGCCCGAAGTTCCTCAATTACTTTGAAAAGCCCCCGTTCTTCACTGTTTGTCACCGCACGGATGGCTTTCCGAAGAACAGGGAACTTTTCCCCGTCACGGCTGGAAATGCCCGTTAAAAAAGTCAGGATGTCGATTGCCAGTGATTCGGAATCCTTTGGGTTCTCCATAATCACATACGGGTCAAGTAAGCCCCTGTTCTGTTCCTCCGAAGTCAGGTTTACGATATTGATTTCATGGGCGATTTCCGGCAGGGTTTCTTTCCAGCGTCCCCGTTCCGCTTTCGGGTCAACAATGAGAGCCTGTGCCCCAAACAATACGGAATAATAGATAATCATGTTGTTGCTGAATGATTTTCCACCGCCGAGGGAGCCGACAAAAGCGGCAGCAAGGGCGTTGGTGACGGAGCCTTTTACCCCCTGACTGGCAAGGGCAGGCTTTAAGTACACGTTTCTTCCTGTATCAAGGCTATACCCGATATAAATACCCTCCGTTTCTCCTAACATCTGGGTTGCCCCGAAGCCAAGACCAGCGAGGAAGTCGCTGGTGACATACTGGATGTAATCGTTCAGATACCGTTTGCTGGCAGGGAGAAATTCCCCATGCAGCCCCAGCATATCCCCAAAGGGGCGAACCAGTTTCACGTTCAAATCGTCATAAAAATCTTTCACCTCATTGCAGCGGCGTTTCAGTTCTTCCAAGTCGGGAGCCGTTACACGAACCACATAGGACAGCTTATACATGGATTCCTTGCTCTGGTCTAAGGTGGATTCCAGCTCATTCACGCTGTCTAAAGCATCCACCACGTTTGTACTGGTTTCGCTGTCATTCTGCCATGCGTGGTTGTCCAAATCTTTCAGCTCTTTTTTCTTGTTCCGCACCGTGGAGAGGGCTTTCCGGTTTGTCACAATCTCCACATTCATAGAGGTATCAATGGGAAAGGTGAATTGCTGCTGCTGATAGTAAAAGATTTCCGAGGATGGGAAGTCCAGTTCCCCAACAATGCTGTTGATGGTAAAGTAGGCGGCATAAACTGTCCCGTCTTCCTGTTCGATTTTCAGATACCGCTGGTTTTCCTCTATCAGACAACGGGTGGGTTTGATGAGGTCATAGTATTTCACCAGCGTTTCTTCCTGAAACCGCTTCTTCGGCAGGTAATACTCATAATCTTCGTAGGCGGTTCCGGTCTGCCCGTATAAATGCTCAATCAGGTAGCCAAAATCGTCCTTATCCAGCCGCCGGACTTTAAAGCGGCGTGAGATTTTATTTTCCAGCAGTTTTTCCATCTTCTGAAACCGCCAGATTTCTTCATTGCTCATGGAAACAAAATCCCCCATGAGCTTGTGGTTGACTTCATGGAGGAAATCGGAAACGGCGGTCTTTGCTTCCCTGCCAAACTGCTTCATGGTGACTTCCTGCTCATTGACAAGCAGCTTAAAGCCGATAAAAAAGCGGTAGTCCACCTGATTTTCCCCTATCATGGAAATGAGGGCTTCGGTCTGTGCGTCAATCTTTGCACAGGCAACGTCCTTTAGCTTGCCTGTCACTTCCTGTTTGGAGCGTTCCTGTGCCGCCCGTATGCTGGATTCCGTGCTGATTTGCAGGGCGTGAATCTTCCCGTCCCTGTTCTGGGCGATAAGCTGCCGGAATGAATCGTGTACCTGATACTTCTGTTCAGGGCTTAAAAAAGAATAGTTGTAGGGAAGCAGTTCATAGTAAGCGAAGCACTCCCCGTCATGGTTGAACACAAGGTTATTTTCGATATACTTAATCGGATATGCCATAAATATCACTCCTTACTGCCGTGATGGGCTGTGCCGGATACTCCTTTTCCAGCTTCACGGGCTTTCCTGCATAGGTCAGTTTCGGGCGTACCAGATATGCCAGTACGGATTTTAGGAAGCCATAAGGCTTCTTCCCGTCAAAGGTCTTCTGGCACATGAACCAAGTGAGGGCAAAGGGTACGCCGAAGTATTTCAAAAATGCTCCGTCAATGAATGAAAGGGGAGGGAGGTTTCCCAAGAGCATAACTGCAAACACCGATACCACGAACCACGCCATCTGTGTGAACGTGATGGGGAATGGCAGCTTAAAATCATTGATGGAATAGAGTACCTTTTCCACCGACCAGATACTGGTATAGCTTCGTATTTTCTTCATGTTGTCCGTCCTTTCTAAAAGATGGGGGCAGCAAACGAGCTGCCCCTGAATCAAAAAATCCGCCTGTATTTCCTGAAAGAGATACAGACGGGTCTACCGTAAGATTTCATATACGCCGTGGTTCGTGACAATAAAGGTTCCATCCAATTCCATGTCACGCCCATAGGCTGCATAGTCGATATAGTTTTGTAAGTGTGCCGGAAGTTCGCCAAGCTGTCCGCTTTCTTCCAGATAGTAGCGAGCCACATCCGCCATATCATCACAGCCGGAATGGCAGATAATATCATCTTCATGCTCACAGAGTTCTTCGATACTGCCAAAGTAGGATTGCAGCTCTGATAGTTCCTCCTGAATGTATTCCGGTAAGTCCTCCACCATTTCACACAGGCGGTTGATTTCCTCAATGGGGGTATATTCGTCAATCTCAAAGGGCAGCTCATAATCATGGATGGCGTATTCCTCATATTCATCATTCAAACCGATACGTTCTTTGACTTCCTCAAAGTCCACAGGCGGCGTGAACCATGCCCCTACCAGTTCGCCCTCATTGTATTTGCCTAAGTTGGCAATGTAAATCCGCATTTCCTCCACAGTGTCACCTCCATTCTCTGTCATGCTCCTTTTGGGGAGTTACGCTCCCCAAGCCCCTAGTGGACTTCCGCCATGAAGCAATCATAGCTTGCTCCATAACGGAAGTGTAACAAGGGTTTCCTATGCACCGATAATCTTATTGAACAGTTCCAGTAAGATGTCCTTTACACCGTCCGCATTGAAGACCAGACCAACCGCTACAAGGGAAACTACTAAAAAACCGATAAGTTTGGAAAATTCCCTCTTAAATCCGAGGTACAGTCCAATCACCACGATTGCCAGCAGCACAAGGGACTGGGCGTTGGATAAAAACCAGTTGTAAAGATTCTGTCCGAAATTCATAAAAGCTCCTTTCTTTCCTGTAAGTTCTTAGGTTTCAAGATTGCCGCCGTTAAAGCACCACCTCCTTTGCAGCGGCGGCTTGCTGCTTCAGGATTTTTTCGTGCTTCTCCGTCAGCTTTGCATGGGTGATGATGTCATGGACAATCTGGGTGTGGTTCATCTTATCCAGACGGAGAGCCAGCTTTAATGTGGGGGCTACCTGATGGGAGAGCCAGTGCAGGGTACGTTCAAAGGAATAGGGTTCCGGTTTGGTTGTCAGCTTCATGCTGCCCCTGTGTTCTCCAATGAACCACGCCCATTCCTCACTGATACGCCAGTCAGAACGGGGCTTCGTATCGTCCCTGTCCACGAACCGGACATAGCGGTTGATGATTTGAAAGGCTGTCCGTTCTGGATTGTCATGTTCTAACAGGTCACGGATGGCGTAAAAGGCACGCTCATTTTTCAGCCGGATTTCAAAGCGGTTCTTTACCTCTGCGTCCGCAATGGGAATATCGTGCTTTTTGTACTGCTCATAGTCTTTTTCGTAAATGCAGAAGTACACCTCACTTTGGAGGGAGCCGATATACAGGGTGTTCCCCATACATTCTTTTTCCCCACGCCGTACCAGTTCGCCGCTGCGGTAGCTTTTGAAGCTGCGGAAGACCGAGATACATTCCTCATTCCGGCACTTCTCTGTCAGATGGGGAATGTTCAAGATTCCCGTTTTGTCATTGATGGCAAGGTCAAGCCGCTTCATCACGCCGTCCTCCATGAGAACATCCATGAAAAACTCATACCAGCTCCGTTCCTGTGCCAGCAGATAGCTTTCAAACTGTCGGCAGCCACGCCCTTTCAGTTCCAGCAGCACCCCTTTTTCCAGTTCCGGCGATACCAGAACGAAAATATCCCCCAGATAGTAATGCTCCGTGTAAGAGTAGAAGCCGTAGTCTTCATGGATAAAGTAGGGGAGTTTTAGCCGCAGCACGTCTTCCACGATATGCTTCACATCCGTAGTGGGGAAGCGAATCCGAACATAATCAAAGAGCATTTCAAGGGGATTGTCTGGATTGAAGCGTTCCAGAGCTTCTGTGATGGCTTCCTGTAATGCTTCGGATGGGTGAGCCTTGCCCGTTTCAATATCACTCAGGTACGGACGGGTAATTCCAGCAGCCAGGGCAAGTTTTTGTTGTGAGATACCGTAAACTTCCCGTTTCTCTTTGATGTCCCGTACCCATGTTTCTTCATTCAGTGAAAATCCCTCCTGTCTAAAAAAGCGTATGTCAACTTTCAGAGCCTTGTTGACATACGCCGGATATGGGGAAAATCCCTTGTGTACCGTGGGATTCTGCCCTGTTGTTTGGTTGTTGCCTGTCGATTTGTACCCCTCTGTTAGATACGAGGGGTTTATGCTGGCGTGCCTTGCGGCACACCAGCCACAGCAGGTCAGTCCGTTTCTGCGGCTTTCGCTTCGCACGCCGCCTGCACTCCCTGCCTGCTGTCTATGAGCTTTTTTATTTCCTTGAGGAAATCGTGTCCTTTTGGCACAAGGGGTGTATAAAATTCCGAGATAACGCTGGTTCCTACATCCACATAGCCACGCCCCTTTATCTGCTTTAGGAAGAAGTCTTTTGTGGTTTCCCCAAACATCATTCCATAGCCCATTTCCGACATCCGTCCCAGAGCCACACGAAAATTGAACTGGTCACGGATTCCATCCCCCAGATACTTTGCGTCCGGACGCTGGCAGGCGAGAATCAGGAAAAAGCCTGCCTGCCGCCCAAGCATAACGATTTGTTTTAACTTGTTGAGGACAGCGGCGTTTTCCTTTGTGCCGAGCATTTCCATAAATGCCACATATTCATCAAAGATAAGGAAATTTGCAGGAAGCCCCAAGTAAGCGTAGTTTTCCCCTGTCCGGTAATTTTCCATGAGCTTCATGTCTTCGCTGCGTTTCATCATTTCTTCATAGAAACGGTCAATGCAGGCGAGCATATCTTCCTTTTTGTAGTACACATCCGGCATAACCGCCTGTAAATCCGCAAGGTCGGCGTTCTTCGGGTCTAACACGAACAGGACGGCGTTGGTGCGGAGCAGGGCTTCAATAAGGGTCAGGATGAAATAAGTCTTTCCGCCGCCGGTTCCTCCGGCAATGAGCATATGGGGGAGCTTGTCATACTCCCACCAGACATTTTCCATGAGCCGGAGCCTGCCGTCCTTTGCCTGTACGTCCTCAATGGAGATACGGTTGGCAATGGTATCATAGAGCAGGGTGTACTCCACGTAGGAATCTTTTAATTCCTTATCCGTCAGCTCACAGTACAAGCCGCTTTCCAGCTTTTTCTCCAAGTTTAAAAGCTGTTCCTGATATTTCCCTAAGGTGATTTCCACACAGATATGGAGCAAGCCCTGTTTCATCCGGTAGTAGATTTTGGGAAAGTAAGTGATGGTTTCTTTGGAACGGCTGGAAGACAAGTCCTTGAAAAAAGTGTCCTCCTTTCTCTGCTCCGATTCATACCACTTATTTTCCAACACCATCCTTGCCAGTTTTTGGCGGTGGATGAGCTGCTTTACTTCGTCCCTGCGGTATCGCCAGAACAGAAGAACTGCGACAAGACACACCATTCCTGCCACGCCCGTGCTGAATAGCAGATAAGAGATATTTACATCCTGTGTAATCTGGGAGAGGGACATTTCCTGCCAGTTGGTTCCGGCAATCTGCCGGATATGAAACAGCAGGACAACCAGCAGGAAGACAGGGAACAGGGCGGCAAGGGCAGTATGGAACACAAGGTTTTTATCCGTGGGGCGGATACGTTTTCCACGGGGGAAAAGCTGCTTCATGGGAACAATCCTCCTTTCGTTTTTCTCTTATTTATCTGTTATTTTGCAGGGGGAGTGTCTTTCTTCGGCGGCTGGGGATTCATGGCAGCCCCTTTTTTCAGAACAATATCATCCGCCTTGATGTACCAGTCCACCTCTGCCCCCTGAAAGGTAGCCGTTGCCACGGTATCTGCCACAGGATTGATGATTTCCACCTCTGCATTGTAATCAAATTCCTTTAATGGCACGCTGGCAGGAATGGAAACCTGAATCATACGCCCCTGTCCTCTGGATTTTAAGTCATAGGTACGCTCCTTGATTTCTTCTGATACCGAGCCGTCTTCATTCTGGAGGTGAACCTCACGGCGGAGGGCAGAAAATTTCAATGCCCCGAAAGTTGCTTCCTTGTCAATCACGATTCCGTTTGCTAATCTCATAGTCTGATGTCCTCCTTTTCCTTACGCTTTTACCATATCGTCAGCGTGCAAAATGTAGTTGGTAAAGCCCCTTGTGCCGATTTTATAGCCCTCTGCGGTGATACGGGGATTGACGAGCTTCACACGTTCCTCAAAGTCAAAATGTTTCTCTCCGGCTTCGGCAGGGAGGATAACCACAATATCATCCGCCCTCTGTACGTCTGAATACAGGTTGAAACTACGGGAGAGTACCGCCATGCGTCCGTTGATTCTTTTCTGTTCTGTTTTGTCTTCTCCGGCAAACTCCAAGTTGCCGAATGTCTTTTCCATGTTGGGGATAACGAATTTTAATTCCATATAGATGTACCTGTCCTTTCTGAAATAATATAGTTGGTTCGATAGCTTCTGTTGATGTTCCATCCGACAACGGAGGAGAACGATTTTTCTCTGTCATACAAAACCGCCTTTCTTATTCATGTATGGTTTCTGCTATTCCTGCCATGATGTAATCAGCACACGGCAGGGCGATTGCGTTTCCAAGTGCTTTGCACCGTGCATTATCACTGATGGGCTGTCCTAAATTTCCATATGCTGTCCACCCCTCCGGTAATCCCATCAGGCGCTCACACTCAACAGGTGTCAAATTTCGGAGAACTCCGTCTTTTTCTTCCCCCTCATACCAGAATGAAATCATATTGACTGCTTTTGCCAGTAAAGTTGGAAAAGGTTCATCTGGCCGTCCGAAACTTGCGAGGAAAGCAGACTGGTTTCCTGATTTTGCAGCACTCCGCATACGCCGTTCCTGAAAGGGGCGGATGACGGGTATTTTCCCCCTTGTTTTATCAAGAGATATTCGACTGGCTCCGGCGGCGGGCAGCCCGTAGTCTGTGCAAGGCGGAGGAATCGGGAACATATCACGGGGCTTAAATAGTATTTCTGCGGAACGCTGTCCTCTAAAATCTGCCACAAGGAAGATTCTCTTTCTTCGCTGAACAAGCCGGGGCTTTCCCCAATACTGGGCATCCATGAGCCGCCAGCACAGGTCAGTCTTTCCCCCTCGCACCATACCGGCGTTAGCCCATCCTCCAGTAGAAGGCATTGAAATTTCGGTATCGGAAAATGATTGCAGCACGGCTCTAAAATCCATCCTGTCATTTGAAGAAAACGCTCCCATGACGTTTTCCCAAACAGCGATAACTGGATATAACCCATTTGTAGCACACCTCATTTCTTCTATAATTCTGATAGCCTGAAAAAACAGTCCTGATTTGCTTCCAGCCAGTCCCTCACGCTTTCCGATTTTAGACAGGTTCTGGCAGGGAGAACCGAATGTAATAATGTGAACAGGAGGGATGTTCCCTCCGTGTATCTTTGTAATATCCCCTAAATGTTCCATGTCTGGGAAGTGGCGTTTTGTTATGGCTATCGGGGATTTTTCAATCTCGCTTGCCCAAACGGGAATAATTCCATTACGGGAAGCCGCAAGAGGGAACACGCCGATTCCGTCAAACAGGCTTCCTAATTTAAGGGCACACATAGACCGCCTTTCGTTTTGCTTTTTCATGTGTTGTTTCCATTTTTCTGCTCCTTTCCAGACAATAAAAAAACACCATCAATGGAAGTCCATTCAATGGCGTTTGCTGTTGTCTGCTAATTTTTTCAAGGTAAAGCAGAAAGCCCAATAGAAAAAGACGCAAATCTAAAAAATGCGTCTTCTTCTATCTTCATATTCATTTTTTATAAAAGCACCGTCTGCCGCTGTCTGCAAAGCCTTGATTTCATTGGTTTTCTACTACCATCCTTATCAAAGCCTTGCTAAAATAGGGCATTCTGGGGCAAAACAAGGAGAAACAAAACAATGATAAAAGTACTATTTGTTTGCCACGGCAACATCTGCCGTTCCCCAATGTCAGAATTCGTATTAAAAGACATGGTGGAACAGCGTGGCTTGACAGAACAATTTGAAATCGCTTCGGCGGCGACCAGCACAGAGGAAATCTGGAACGGCAAAGGAAATCCAATCTATCCGCCGGCGCAGGCAGAACTAAAAAAGCATGGGATTGGAAAGACCGCATACACCAACTTTGCGGGCAAGCGCGCCAGACAGGTGACAAAAGAAGATTATCATCACTATGACTACCTGCTTTGTGCGGATACCAACAACATCCGTAACACAGAGCGTATCACAGGCGCGGATACCGAAGGAAAAATTCATCTGTTGTTAGATTATGCAGACGAACTTCAAGAGGGTAGTCAGCTTCAGACTAAAAATAAAAGCAGCAATTCAATCAGCCAGACAATCAGCCGCCGCGGCAAATCAATCGCAGACCCGTGGTATTCCGGGGATTTTACACAGACATGGAATGATGTGGTGGCAGGCTGTTCAGGCTTTTTAAATTATCTTGAAAATGAGCATAAGTTGTAAATGTCGTATCAGTTTCTGCGCGCCTGCCGGAATTTGGACGGTGTCATATGATATTCGCGCAGGAATAAGCGGTTAAAATAAGATACATTTTCAAAACCGCATTCCAGGGAAATCGCAAGAATGTCATCATCTGATGCACACAGCAGGTGCGCGGCACGGATTAGGCGGTACTCATTTAAGTAAGCAATAAAGGGCTTTCCCATATACAGCTTGAAAAATTTCATGAAATGGGAGCTGCTGAAACCGCAGACTGCCGCAATCTGCTCAATACTGATTTTTTGTGGGTAGTAATTTGCAATATAATCGGTAATCAGGCACAGCTTTTCCTTCGTATTTTCTTTAAAATAACCGTTTTTCCGGGAGGAAACAGCACTGTTTTTTTGCTGCGGTAAATCACATGTTGTAATTTCACGCATTTTATCCGGTGCAAGAATCTCTGATTCCAGAATAAAAAACAACTGATACAGCCAGCCTTTAATGCCGAGATAATACCCGGCAGGATAGGTGGTGCGCAAATCGTCAATCCGGTCAAGGCAGATTTGAACAGCGCGGTGCGCTTTCGGAACCCGGTCTATTAAAACCGGAAAATCTTCGGGGAAATTTTGCAGGCGGTGAAAAAAGTTAAAAGACATCGTATCCCCTTCTTTTGGGATTAACATCTGCATATCAAAAATGATATTTTCGTATGAAAATGCTTCCGATTCATACTGCGCAATGGAATGAAGCCTGCCCGGCAGAATAAAGACAATGCTGTCTTTGACAACCGGGTAGGAAATACCATCGACATTGACCATCCCCCTGCCGCTCTTTACATAAATAATTTCCGTTTCACGGTGCCAGTGCATCGGCACACACGGGAAATCCAGCGGAATCGAGCAAAGATAAGTATTATAGGAAAAATCCGTATCATAGTGCTTTTTCGTTTCTTCGTAATTTTCATATTCTAATATGTGCATAGCCCCTCCAATCCGCAGATTTACTGCACAAACGCCAATTTCATATATTTTGTATATCATGATATGATGTTGGGGTCAAAAGCCTCAACTATGATATCTATGGATTGTTCCGTGCTAAACATGTGCCACTGGCACATAGCACCCGCCTATGAGCAAGCTCATGTGGGTTCAGATCTTTTGACCCTGGTATCATGATATCAAAGTATGATAGTATTGTATTATTTTAAGCGGTAATTATGCAAGATAAAAAATCTTAGAAATATATAATAATAATCAGAATTATCGAAAAATAATCAGAAATAAAAATAGGAGTGGAAAGAAGTATGAGCATAGCAGAAATTTGTAACAAAATGTATGGAAAGACCATCAGAGAGTGCAGTAACGAACAGGTCTATACGGCACTGCTGGCACTGGTAAAGAAAGTCACGGAAGAAAGAAAAAAAGCGCAGGAGCGGCAGGAAAAAGAAAACGGCAAGAAAGTGTATTACATTTCCGCAGAATTTCTGATTGGAAAGCTGCTGTCAAACAACCTGATTAATCTGGGGCTGTATGAGCAGGTTTCGCAGGAATTAGAGGAAAACGGAAAGAACATTGCACAAATCGAAGAAGTGGAGCCGGAACCGTCACTTGGAAACGGCGGACTGGGACGGCTGGCAGCGTGCTTTTTAGATTCCATTGCCACATTAAACTTAAACGGGGACGGCATTGGCATCAACTATCATCTGGGACTGTTCCGTCAGGTGTTTGCACAGAATAAGCAGACAGAACAGCCGGATTACTGGATTCAAAAGGAAAGCTGGCTGACAAAGACCGATGTGCAGTACCCGGTACAGTTTGGCAAATTGTCCGTGATGTCGAGAATGTATGACATTGATGTGACAGGTTACGAGGGCAGGGTCAACAAACTGCATTTATTTGATATCGACACGGTTGATGAAAAAATACCGATGCACGACGGCATTGATTTTGATAAAAATGCGATTGAGAAGAATCTCACGCTCTTTTTGTACCCGGACGACAGCGACAGAGCCGGACAGTTATTGCGCATTTACCAGCAGTATTTTATGGTAAGCAATGCCGCACAGCTGATTCTTTCAGAGTGCCGCAGGAAATGTGAAAAAGCGGGAAAGACGTTAAAGAATCTGAATGAATTTGCGGTGATTCAGATTAATGATACGCATCCGACAATGGTTATTCCTGAATTAATCCGCATTTTGACAACGCAGAAAGATATTGACGGCAGTGTGATGACGATGCAGGAGGCGGCAGAGGTGGTGACAAAGACGTGTGCATACACAAATCACACGATTCTTGCAGAAGCACTGGAAACATGGCCGCTGGACTATCTTGAGGAGGTTGTGCCGCAGTTAGTTCCGATTATCCGTTATCTTGATGAAAATGTACGCGCCCGTTATACGGATTCTTCCGTTTACATTATTGACGAAAATGACCGCGTGCATATGGCACATATTGATATTCATTATGGTTTCAGTGTAAATGGGGTGGCAAAGCTGCATACGGAGATTTTGATGCAGGAAGAACTGAAATCTTTTTACCGCATTTATCCTGAAAAATTTAACAATAAAACCAACGGCATTACGTTCAGAAGGTGGTTACTGCACTGCAATCAGGCACTGGCCGCCTATATTGAAGAACTGATTGGTGCAGATTTTAAAAAGGAAGCCGGGGAACTTTCACAGCTTATAAAATATGCAGATGATGAAAATGTGATTGCGCGCATGCTTGAAATTAAGACGGAAAATAAGAAACGTCTTGCTGCATATATGCAGGAAAAATGCGGTGTAAAAATCAATCCGCGGTCGGTCTTTGACATTCAGGTAAAGCGCCTGCATGAGTACAAGCGCCAGCAGATGAACGCACTGTATGTCATTTACAAATATTTTGAGATTAAGGCCGGAAATATTCCGGATACTCCGGTTACGGTTATTTTCGGTGCGAAGGCGGCAAAAGCATATACGATTGCAAAAGATATTATTCACTTAATTTTGTGCCTGGGTGAATTGATTGCAAATGACCCGGATGTCAGTCCGTATTTAAAGGTTGTCATGGTGGAAAATTATAATGTGACAATGGCGGAAAAGCTGATTCCGGCGTGCGACATTTCAGAGCAGATTTCGCTGGCTTCCAAGGAAGCTTCCGGAACGGGCAATATGAAATTTATGTTAAACGGTGCACTGACACTCGGAACATTTGACGGTGCAAATGTCGAGATTGCACAGCTTGTCGGCAAAGACAATATCTATACCTTTGGTGCATCCAGTGACGAAGTCATCGCGCATTACAAAAATGCCGATTACTGTGCAAAGGACCTTTATGAAAAGGATGAAATGATAAAAAAATGTGTTGATTTTATCGTTTCAGATGAGTTAAAGCAGTATGGTGATGAAGAAAACTTAGCCCGTCTGCACCATGAAATTATCAGCAAAGACTGGTTCATGACACTGTTGGATTTCAAGGAATATATAAAGGTAAAAGAACAGGCGCTTGCAGACTACAAAGACAGAGCCGCATGGGGCAGAAAAATGCTGATAAACACCGCGATGGCAGGCTTCTTCTCCTCCGACCGCACCATCCGCCAGTACAACACCGATATCTGGAAACTGTAAGCCGGGCAAAAAGTAAACAGGCGGCAAAAAACACAAAACCTTTCCGTCCCCGCCAAGGCGAAATCACCCACAATCCGTCCACAACCACCCCTCAAGGCAAAAAATACGTTCACTTTCCGTCAAACAACGTGTGGAAAGTGAACGTATTTTTTTGCTTATTACAGCATCACTCCGGAATTTTCCTTACTCCGTTCCATATAGTGATTGAGCTGTTCAAACGGCTTGCGAAGGACAAGACCGATGAGAATGGCAATGATAATATAGATAAAGAGTCTGCCGATACATTCCCAGTAATAATTGCCGTACATGCCGCCAATCGTTTCGCGCAGGGCATCCATGGCATATGGGAATGGCAGGTAGCGGTAAATCATCCGGTAAATCTTTGGCAGGACGTCAATCGGGAACGTACCGCCGCTTCCGGCAACCTGGACTACCATGAAAATAATTGCAAGGGCTTCACCGATATTGCCAAAGGCAACCGTCAGTGCATACATAAAAATCGTAAAGACCAGGCTGGTGACAGAACATGCAAACCAGTATAAAACCGGGTGCGGACACTGAATCTGGATATAAAACAGATTTCCGAGTACAATCAGAAGTGTCTGCAACTGTCCGATACAGTAAAATGTCAGATATCGTCCGAAGAACTTCTGATACGGCTTTACACCGGCCGGCAGGTGTTTGGATTTTTTCACCTGTGTATGAATGATAGCCACCATAATCAGACCGCCGACCCAGATGGAAAGGACCGTGTAAAACGGTGAAACGGCAGAACCGTAAGCTGAAATTTCATAAATCTTTTTGGTCGTAATTTCTACCGGTGAGGCAATAAAGTCTGCCAGTGTCTGCGGGTCACTGCCTAAAATTTCATTCACAAAATCATATTCCGGGTCGGAAGCGATTTTATTGAGTAATTCAATAGAATCGGAAAGCTTAGTCATCAGTGTATTTAAAGTCTGTTGTGTCAGTGTCAGATTTTCCTGTCCCTGTGTAACCGCATCCGTAAAGGTGTTCATGTCGCCGTCCATATCCTGATATAAAGAAGAAATGGAAGACATTACACTGCGGATAGAGGATACATTTTCCGAAAGTGAAGCGGAAACCTCTGACAGGGAAGAAACTGAATTGGCATCCAGAAGCTTTTGCAGGGCGGCAAGTTCTCCTGCCTGTGTATCCAGTGTTTCCGGTAAATCCGATGAAGAACTGCGCGCAAGAGAGGAAACATCGGAAGAAATCTGTGTAATGGAAATCAGGGAATCTAACATCACATTGTATGTCTGCAATTCATTGTAGGCATCGGTCAGTTTACCGGATATGACATCAATGAGTGAATTCCCTGTGGTATCATCCAGTGTCAGACTGTCAAAATCCACGGTGATAGCAGCGGAGCTGGCGCTTACAAGACTTTTTGTTAAAGTGTTCACAAAGGTGGAATTAGTCTGGGACTGAACTGCTTTTTTTGCCTTATCCGTAATTTTCGGCGCAATGGCATTTTTCTTCTGATTACAGTAATACTGAATCTGCGGATGTTCTAGGGAATCCGAGAGAAAACTTACCATATCGCTTGTAAAGTTAGACGGTAGAACCAGTGCGGCATAGTAGTCGCCGCTGTACACGCCGTCAATGGCTTCCTGCGTGGAATCCGTAAAGACCCAGCCGATGGTTGTATTGGCTTTTAAATTAGAAATAATCTGGTCGCCGATGTTTACAGTCACGCCGTCAATAGTTACACCCGGATCATCAGACGCCACAGCAACCTTGATGCGGGAAGTGGAATCTGTTCCGTAGGGGTCCCAGTTTGACAGAGTGTTAAACCACGCATACAGGGATGGAATGACGGTAAGACCAATCAGTACAACAATGGCGACCACATTGGTACTGATACGTTTGAGGTCCTGTATAAAAACAAGAAAAATATTTTTCATAGTTTAATCTCCTTTGCAGCAGTGATAATAGACTGTAAGTTGTTATTGAGACGGGATGGTAAATCCTGTACAAGGTAGTCGTGTCCCTCTTTCAAATCCAGTCCGAGCTGTTTTAATTTTTTTTGCATCTGGTCATCAATGTAAGCGACCGTTACCAGATATGCAGAAATTAAAAAGAGTGAAATTACCCATAATAAAAGATACACAACCTTTGAACTCTCCATATGCAGCAGCAAAATAAGGAAAATCATCGGGATAATGGCAATACACCAGAGTCCCGCCTTAATACGCTTCTGATTGCGTTCATGCAGTGTATGGCTGAATTCCTGAATCTGCATTAAAGTCGCGTTAAAATCTTCATCACGTCCGTTCTTAGACGAAGACACGTCCGTAAAATCCGTATCCGGTGAACCGGAATCGGACAGGCTTCTGGCAGAAGTCCGTGCTATGGGTGTTGCCAGAAGGTCATCTGCCACAGGGCTGTTTTTTAAAGTCATAGTTCTACCTCACTAACAAATATGTATTGATTACATCATTTTGGTTTCTTTCATCTTTTCCTCAAAGAAATGATTGAGCGGAATGAAAGGTTTGCGGATTACCAGTCCGAGTAAAAGGGAAGCTGCGGCAAAAATCAGCAGTTTTCCCATATAAATAAAGTAGTTCATTTCATACATGCCGCTGATGGCTTCGCGCATGGCGTTAATCGCATACGGGAACGGGAAGTACAGATATACGTTCTGGAAAAACTGCGGCAGCAGTTCAATCGGGAATGTACCGCTCGAACCGGCAATCTGGATAACAACCATAACAACGGCAATGGTCTTTCCGACATCGCCAAAGGAAAGTGTCAGCGTGTAAATCAGCAGGACAAATACAAAGCTTGCGACAGAAGCCGTTAAAATGAGCAGTCCCGGATGTTCACAGGAAACCTTTAATAAATATAAATCGCCGAGTACAATAATCAGGCTCTGTATCTGTCCCATCACAAAGAATAAAAGGAATCTGCCCAGATACAGTTCGTGCGGTTTTGCCATCAGTTCCATCTTCGGATTATTGTCAACGTGTACTTTCATCAGTGCCACGAGTACGATACCGCCGACCCACAGCGCCAGTGCTGTGTAAAACGGTGTAACTGCCGTACCGTAGTTGACTGCCGGGTAGACATCAATCTGTTCAACTTCCACAGGTGTTGCAATAAATTCGGCATAGGAGGCCGCATCGGCATGTAATAACTGTGAAAGCGTCTGATAAGCCGAAGAATCCGTAATATTATTTAAGGAAGTCAAAATCAGCTGGATTTTATCGGACATGCCCGAAATAATCGTTCCGGTATCACCGAGGGTCTGGTTTGCCGTCAGGGCGATTTTGCTGGTTCCGAGTAAAATCTGTTCTAAGCTGTTTAGCTGGCTGCCTGAATTTTCAAGTGATTTATAGGCAGAATCCGCAGCTGCGTTCACGGTGATTTTTAATGAACTTAAACCGGATGAAGCAATGGTGTGATACTTCTGCTGGGTCTGTGTCATTTTATTAAGGCAGGAGGATAACAGGGTATGCAGCACCTCTGCCTTTGCAGCGGCGATTTCAGGTGTTTCCTTTACAATCGAAGAAGTCTGGTCAATCAGATTCTTTGCAAGGTCCTGTAAAGTAGAAATTGCTTCAAGTTGTCCGCGGATCTGTGCAATAATGTTATGGTCAATATATTCCAGATCATCTAATTTGTTTAAAAGGTCATCCAGTTTATGATTCTGCTCAAGCAGGGAGTTTAAGCCGTCTAATGCGGCAGAAAGTGCATCGGATGCCCCTTGTGTATCGCTTGTGATTTTATTTTGTGCTGTGTCTAACTGTTTCTGCACCTGTTCGGAAATGGTTTCCATGGCGGCAAGTGTTGTGTCAAGCTGGTCGGTCATGTTATCGACAGAGCGGGACAGTGCAGACTGTGTCAGCTTTGTTGTATCTTTTGAATTTTCTAAAATATCCTGTAATTCCGGAATCAATGAACTCATGGATTCCAGATTTTCTGATAAAGAAGCATTGCCGTTCTGGAAAGTGGCAATGGTATCGGCATAACCGGACAGATTATCCTGAATGGTTTTCATATCGTCAATCAGCTTATCGGAAATGGAAGAATCCTTTTGAGTAATACTTTCAAGACCGCTTAATGCCGTCTGTGCGGCAACGTTAATAAATTCTGTGTTAATCGTCTGCTGCAGTGTAGAACTTGCCGTATCGGTAATCTTTGTGGCAACGGCATTTTTCTTTGAATTTTCGTAATATGTCACGCTTGGGTGTTTCATGCCGGTATCCAGAAAATCAAACAGGCTGCGGCTGAAATCATCACCGATAATAATGGCGGCATAATAACTGCCGTCATAGACGCCTTTTAAAGCAGCATCTGTATCCTGTGGAAAAACCCAGCCGACACCGGTATTGTCATGAAGCTGCTCCACAACCTGATTTCCCATATTGACAGGGTCGCTTCCCTTTGAAGAAAATCCACTGTCTTCAGATACAACAGCAACCTTTAAGGAAGATGTGTTGGCATACGGGTCCCAGTTGGAATAAATGTTAAACCACGCATACAGGGACGGAATAATACACAATCCGCCCGCAATCATTAAAGCGAATAAATTGCGGCTAAGACCGGTAACGTCTTTGCGGAATATATGTAAGATATGTTTCATAAAGACCTCATTTCTGTGCCTGATATACAGCACACTGTTATCATCAGAAAGCGAGCAAAGGCACTTTCATAGCGACATTATAGTATATTGGCAGTTCAAAAGCCAGTTATTTTTTACATTAAATGGAAGGTGTGGTATACTGACTATATAGTAAATGGACAGAATGGGGAATGGTATGTATACAATTTTAATAGTGGATGATGAAAAGATTGAACGTAACGGAATTAAATTTCTGTTAAAGAAGCAGGCAGAGCCGTTTGAAATCTATGAAGCACCAAACGGCAAAGCAGCACTCGAGCAGCTTTGTTCAATGCGCAATCAGGGAAAAAAGATAGATATATTGCTGACCGATGTAAAAATGCCGTTTATGGACGGCATAGAACTTATTGGAGCAGCCAAAGAAGAGGGGTTTACATTAAAAACCATTATATTCAGCGGGTATAATGAATTTGAGTATGCCAAGCTGGCAGTGCGCCTTGGTGTATCGGACTACATTTTAAAGCCGGTTAATCCACAGGAATTTGCACAGACCATAGAGAAGGTTACGGCAGAATTGCAAAAGCAGAATGTTGAAAATGAACAACGTCTGCAGCAGAGCAGCTATATGCGGGAATATCTTTTATATACCTTATTTAATGGGGGCGGTGCAGAACAGGTGCATACATTGGCAGGAAATCTTGCGGGAGAAAATTTCTGGAATCACTTCCATCGGATTGTATTTCTTGAGTTTGACCGAGAATTTTTTGGGAAAAAAGCGCTTGATTTTCAGGCGGAGATACTTGAAGAAAATATGAGTGAAGAATATCAGTATTTAAACTTAAACCCGCAGCAGGCAGTGCTTTTATTAAATGCCAGTCCGCATTACATGACCCTGCAGCAGACAGCACAAAAGCTGCATGATGCCGTTTTAAAAAAATACGGCGAACACTGTCATTTTGCAATTTCAGGCGAAATTGACGATTATGAAAAAATACCGCAGACAATGGATATGCTTGAAGCCCTGATGGAAAATAAGTTTTACCGCCCTGATGTGTATGTATATTCCGAGGACATCAGTGAGGAAACGCCGGTGCTGGTGCAGATTGATGACGACACGCTCATGAAACAGATGAAACAGGATATTAAGATGAAAGATATCCGGGCGCTCCGGGAGCATTTTGACAGAATGTGTGCCAAGTACCGCAAAAAATCATATTTTTCACAGATTTATATTAAATTTATTTTTTCTAATCTGTTAAAAGATTTCTATCAGAATCTGCCGGAGACGCGGGAAGAGGAATTTAATAAGCAAATTGATACATTGTATAAGTCCGGGGATTTTAACTGTATTGTGTCGATTGTCAACAGCCATATTGATAAGCTGGAAGCGGCATTTGCAAAAAATCCGCAGACACAGCATAAAGAAATTGAAACAGTCAAAAAGTATATTTATACGCATTTCGGGGATGAACTGGGCGTAGAACAGCTTGCAGATATGGTGTATCTGGCACCGAGTTATTTAAGTACGGTTTTTAAAAAAGAAACCGGACAGAATTTAAGTAAATTTATCAAGCAGTACCGCATGGAAAAGGCAAAGGATATGCTTGAAAATACAAATATGAAAATTGTAAATATCAGCGAAGCGTGCGGTTATCAGAATGTTTCGTACTTCTGCCAGAGTTTCCGCGAGTGCTACGGGGTGAGTCCTCAGAAATTCAGAAATGGAATTTAAGATGAATATAAAAAATATGAAGTTGAAATACAGGCTGGCAGGGATTTACCTGCTCACGGCAGTACTGCCGGTTATTGTGCTGTTTACATTTTCCTACGGGCAGATGAAGCATATTTTAATTGAGCGCGATACGAAAAGTATCCAGAATTTTGTCAATCAGGCGGGAGCGGGCATTGATACCAAGTTAGAGGTGTATAACAACCTGTCCAATTACATCACCTTTAATGAAACGATTTCGCGGGTTGTCAGCTACGACTATAAAAGCGATTATGAAATGTACGACCAGCTTGTGCTGTTGTTTGACCCGATGCTATCGTCGCTTAAATATTTCCACGAAGACGTGAAACAGGTGACGATTTACGCAGAAGGCACGGTAAAGCACGATACCACGCTTGCCCCACTGTCTGAAATTGAAGCTGCACCGTGGTTTGATACGTCAAAGGAACATACAACGATTCAGTGGTTTGCGGACAGCTCGGCGCACACGTTGTCATCGGCACGAAAAATGTCACTGCTCTATCAGAAGAATAAACTCGGCATTTTATACATTTCAGTGGATTATGATAAGGTGTTTGAAGCACTTGAAGAAAATACGCAGAAAAACTATGGGATTTATATTGTCGATTCTGCGGGCAGCGAGGTGTATGAATTCCACAGCTTTACCGGTGAAAATGTGGATAAGGCGTTAAATTTTGCAGACTTTTGTGGAATACGGGACGGCAGCGGCGATTACACGGTTATCAGTACACCGCTTGCGACAACGGACTGGACGATTTATATGTATGAACCGACAGAATTGATTATCCAGTCGGCAAAGCCGATGATGCGCATGATTTTTGTGGCAGTGACGGTGATTATAGCCGGTGCAGTGCTTGCACTGATATCGACCTCGCGCTTTTTAATAGAGAGAATTGAGCTGTTACAGCACAATATGCAGAAGGTGGAGCAGGGCGATTTCACAGTACGTGTCCATAGTGACAGCAACGATGAAATCGGTGCATTAATTAACGGCTTTGATCATATGGTCAGCCGCATCAGCACCTTAATTACCGAGGTTTATGAGGGCAGGATTCACCAGAAGGAATATGAAATGCGGGCACTCCGGGCGCAGATAAATCCACATTTTTTATACAATTCGCTGTCCCTGATTAACTGGAAAGCCATTGAGAGCGGGCAGGAGGACATCAGCCGGATTACACTTGAACTTTCCAATTATTACAGAACCTCATTAAATAAAGGAAGAAACACATTGACATTAGAGCAGGAATTAAGCAATGTACGCTCCTATCTGCAAATCCAGCAGCTTATGCATGACGGGGATTTTGATGTGGAAATAGATGTGGCAGCGGAAATTTTACAGTACGAATCCCTGAATCTGATTTTACAGCCGCTGGTTGAAAATGCGATTGATCACGGAATTGACTTAAAAACAGAGGGCAGAGGGCGGATTACAATCCGCGGCTGGCAGGAGCCTGCACAAAAGCCGCTCACACACCGGACAGATATGGAATCTGACACACAATCCGAAACGAAATCCGGTACAGAATCCCGCCGAGAACCAGATGTGGAATCCGGCACAGACTATCTGGTAGTATTGACGGTATCGGATAACGGTGTCGGCATGGATAAGCAGACGGCGGCAGATTTTTTAACGGTGCAGTCCGGCGGATATGGTGCAAGAAATGTCAACGAGCGGTTAAAGCTGTATTACGGGGCTCAGTATCCGTTAAAGGTGGACAGTAAACAGGGCGAAGGTACAACGATTACAATTACATTTCCGGCACGTGTCTATACCACACAGAAACAGGCTTAAAACGGCGGTAGACGGGCATTTTATAAAATGATTTTACAACTGTCTTGTCACCTGTAAAGAAACGTGATATAATTACCAACAAAAAATTTAGCACTTATACAGGAAAATGAGGTAAATGATGAACGCGGTAACAGAGGAAATTAAGCAACTGAAAAAAGAGAAAAATGCAGTCATTCTTGCACATTACTATGTGGAAGATGCCGTGCAGGAAATTGCAGATTACATCGGGGACTCGTACTACTTAAGCCGTCTTGCAACGGAAACAACAGCAGATATCGTTGTTTTCTGCGGTGTGGGATTTATGGGTGAGAGCGCAAAGGTATTAAATCCGGGGAAAAAGGTTTTAATGCCGGATATGAGTGCGGACTGTCCGATGGCACATATGGCAGATATCGCAGGAATTGAAAAGCTTCGTGCAGAGTATGAAGATTTAGCGGTTGTCTGTTATATCAACTCCACGGCAGAGTTAAAAGCACACGCGGATGTATGTGTGACTTCCTCAAATGCGTTAAAGATTGTAAAGGCACTCCCGAATAAACACATCTTATTTATTCCGGATGACAATCTCGGACATTTTATTGCAGAGCAGGTGCCTGAGAAAGAATTTTTATACCAGAACGGACACTGTCCGGTTCATAAGGCAATTGCACCGGAAGCTGTCAAAAAGGCAAAACAGGAGCATCCGCAGGCACTTGTGCTTGCACACCCGGAATGTCTTCCGGAAGTGTCGGCACTGGCAGATTATGTAGGCAGTACCTCGGGTATTATTGATTATGCAACAAAAAGCGATGCAGAGGAATTTGTGATTTGTACGGAAACAGGTGTATTTTACGAGTTGAAAAAGAAAAATCCTGGGAAAAAGTTTTATCCGGCATCGGCTCATCAGATCTGCCCGGATATGAAAAAGATTACATTAGAGAAAGTACGGGATGTCTTAAAAAATGAGAGCAATGCCGTAACGGTGGAAAAAGAGTTAAGTGAAAAGTCAGGCCGTCCGCTTGAGAGAATGTTAGAGCTTGCAAAATAGCCGGAAAGAATGTGTCAAGATGAATGAGAATAAGGTAAAGTTACATATTAATACGGACATTGTGATTGTAGGAACGGGAGTCGGCGGCTTGTTTACCGCACTGAATCTGCCACGTGATAAGCAGATTGTGATGATTACAAAGGCGGATTTGGAAAGCAGTGATTCGTTTCTTGCACAGGGTGGAATTTGTGTATTAAAAAATGAAGATGATTACGACAGTTATTTTGAAGATACTATGCGTGCAGGACATTATGAAAACAGAAAAGAGTCTGTGGATATCATGATTCGTTCTTCACGTGAGATTATTGATGATTTAATCGGATACGGTGTAGATTTTGAGCGGGATGATAACGGACACTTGCGTTTTACAAGAGAAGGTGCCCATTCCACACCGAGAATCCTCTTCCATGAAGATATTACGGGAAAAGAGATTACAAGCAAGCTGCTTGCACAGGTGCAGAAGCTGCCGAATGTTACAATCCTTGAAAATACGGAAATGGTAGATATTGTTGAACAGGACAATGTATGCTACGGTATTGTATGCCGTGTATCAAAGGAAGCGATGCCGCATCTGATTACAATTTCGGCAAAGGATACCGTATGGGCATGCGGCGGTATCGGCGGTTTATACACACATTCCACGAATTTTCCGCATCTGACGGGTGATGCACTGGCACTGTCCCTGCGCCATCATATCGAACTGGAAAATATTGATTATATCCAGATTCATCCGACAACACTGTATTCCGAAAAGCCGGGAAGAAGATTTTTAATATCCGAATCAGTACGTGGGGAAGGCGCTATTTTATTAAATAGGAAAGGCGAGCGGTTTGTTGATGAACTGCTTCCAAGAGATGTGGTTGCACGGGCAATTTATGAGCAGATGGAAAAAGACGATATGCCGTATGTGCATCTGTCACTTGAAAATATAGATAAAAAGACGATTATGGAACATTTTCCGAATATTTATCAGCATTGTCTGGAAGAAGGCTATGACATCACAAAGGAAAGTATTCCGGTTGTACCGGCACAGCACTATTTTATGGGCGGTGTCCATGTAGACTGCAACAGCAAAACGTCTATGGAACAGTTATATGCAGTCGGTGAAGCAAGCTGTAACGGTGTGCATGGCGCAAACCGTCTGGCAAGCAATTCCCTGCTTGAAAGTCTGGTCTTTGCGAAACGTGCGGCAAAGCATATTACAGACGGCTTTGATATGGCAGAGAGTTGTCCGGAACTCGTGGAAGCGGCAGCACTCCGGAAGTATAACGGCTATGATGAATTGAAAAAACAGTACAAGACAGAAATTTTTGAAGAAATTGAAAGGGAGAAAAAGGTACATGAACAGTATATCAATGAAGTTAAATGCAGATAAATTAATTATGCAGGCACTGGAAGAAGATATTACAAGCGAAGATATTACGACAAATGCCGTAATGCGCCACCCGCAGCAGGGCGAGGTACAGCTTTTGTGCAAGCAGGACGGTGTGATTGCGGGCTTGGACGTATTTAAAAGAGTGTTTGAGCTTTTAGACGAAACAACAGAAGTCGTATTTTACGTAAAGGACGGAGATGCTGTAAAAAAAGGTGATTTGCTTGCAGTCGTAAAGGGTGATATCCGAGTCCTGCTTTCAGGAGAACGCACTGCCTTAAATTACTTACAGAGAATGAGCGGTATCGCAACGTATACCCGCTCGATAGCCGATTTGTTAAAGGGCAGTAAAACAAAGCTGCTTGATACAAGAAAGACAACACCGAACAACCGCATTTTTGAAAAATATGCCGTAAAGGTCGGCGGCGGTTATAATCACCGTTACAACTTATCGGACGGTGTTTTGTTAAAGGATAACCACATCGGAGCCGCAGGCGGTGTCAAAGAAGCCGTAACTATGGCAAAGGAATATGCGCCGTTTGTCAGAAAGATTGAAGTGGAAGTCGAAAATCTGGATATGGTACGCGAAGCGGTAGAAGCGGGCGCAGATATTATCATGCTGGATAATATGACACCGGAAATGATGAAAGAAGCAGTCCGTATTATTGACGGCAGGGCAGAAACAGAGTGTTCCGGCAACGTTACGTTAGAAAACGTGGCACGTCTGACAGATATCGGCGTGGATTATATTTCAAGCGGTGCGCTGACCCATTCCGCTCCGATTTTGGACGTTTCTTTAAAAAATTTACATGCAGTATAAAAAAACTTTCCAAAATAAAGAAAATCAGTAAAAAAATAGCTTTATTGCTTTAATTGGATAAATAATCTGCTTTTCTTTTTTATAATAGTGTGTTAACATAATAACACACTAAATTTTTGGAGGTTTCTAATGAAGAAAGACGAATTTAAGCCGTATATCCCGGCTGACAAAATTACGCCTGAGTTTACAGTGACATCTGTCATTATGGGTATTCTTCTGGCAATTATTTTCGGCGCAGCCAATGCGTATCTTGGTCTGCGTGTCGGAATGACTGTATCTGCTTCTATTCCGGCAGCAGTTATTTCCATGGGTGTTATCCGCGTCATTATGAAAAAGGATTCAATCCTTGAAAGTAACATGGTACAGACAATCGGTTCTGCCGGTGAATCCCTGGCAGCGGGAGCAATCTTTACACTTCCTGTATTGTTTTTATGGTCAAAGGAAGGTATTACAGAGGCTCCAAGCCTGATTACCATTTCATTAATCGCATTATTCGGCGGTATCTTAGGTGTGTTATTCATGGTGCCGTTAAGAAATGCACTGATTGTAAAAGAACATGGTGTGCTTCCGTATCCGGAAGGTACAGCCTGTGCAGAAGTTCTTTTAGCCGGTGAAGAAGGCGGTGCAAGTGCGAAGTCTGTATTTGCAGGTATGGGACTTGCTGCTTTATTTAAGTTTGTAGTCGATGGACTCAAAGTGATTCCAAGCGTTATTACAGTACCACTCAAGGCATTCAAGACAGAGCTTTCAGCAGAAGTATATCCGGCACTGCTTGGTGTAGGTTATATCTGTGGACCAAAGATCGCATCTTATATGTTTGCCGGCGGTTTAATCGGATGGTTTGTACTCATTCCGGCAATCATTACATTTGGCGGTTCCACAATTCTTTATCCGGGAACAAAGACGATTGCTGATATGTATGCTGCAGGCGGTGCTTCTGCAATCTGGAGCAGCTACATCCGATACATCGGTGCAGGTGCCGTTGCTGCGGGTGGTATCATCAGTTTAATTAAATCTCTTCCGTTAATTGTAAGAACATTTGCAGATGCAATTAAGGGCATGAAGGGTGCAGGAAACAGCAACAGCGCTGTTCGTACAGAAGTAGACCTTGATATGCGTGTAATCGGTATCGGTGTATTAATCATGATTATTGCAATCTGGCTGTTACCGGAAATTCCGGTATCTCCGCTCGGAGCAGTTATTATTGCATTATTCGGTTTCTTCTTTGCAACGGTTTCATCCAGAATGGTTGGTATCGTCGGAAGCAGTAACAATCCGGTATCCGGTATGGCAATTGCAACCCTGTTATTTTCTACACTCTGCTTAAAGGTGACAGGAGATACAGGTGTACACGGCATGAAGGGTGCTATTGCAATCGGTTCTGTTATCTGTATCATCGCAGCAATGGCCGGTGATACTTCACAGGATTTAAAGACAGGTTATATCCTTGGTGCAACCCCGAAGAAACAGCAGATCGGTGAATTAATCGGTGCAGTTGTTTCAGCAGTTACTATCGGAGGCGTTCTTGTATTACTGGATTCTGCATGGGGATTTGGTACAACAGAGCTTGCAGCACCACAGGCAACTTTAATGAAGATGATTATCGAAGGTGTTATGGAAGGGAATCTTCCTTGGGCGCTGGTATTCATCGGTGTATTTATTGCAATCGTTGTTGAAATTCTTGGAATTTCCGTACTTCCTGTAGCAATCGGTTTATATCTGCCACTGGAATTAAGCGCAACAATTATGATTGGTGGTGTTATCCGCTGGTTCGTTGACAAGAAGAAGGCTGATAGGGAAGAAAATAAAGATGCAAACAGTGGAATCTTATTCTGCTCTGGTATGATTGCCGGTGAGGGTCTTGTAGGTATCCTTCTTGCAATTCTCGCAGTTGTCAACGTAGCCGGTAAGATTGATTTATCAGGCAGCTTTACAACCGGAATTATTGGCGGCGTTGTATTAATGGTTGTTATGATTCTGTGCATCCTGAAGTTCTCACTTTGGAGTAAGAATGGCAAAGAAAACAAGTAAAAAAGATTTAAGAAATTATCTGGATTTTATACCGGTGCATCATGAGCAGTATTCCTATACGGTGTCAGATAATGGTGCAGTTACGGTTTACGTGGAAAATAAAGGCGTATTTAACAAAATTGCCCAGGTGGTTTTTAAAAAGCCGCGGATTTCCCAGATTCATCTGGATGAAATGGGGAATTTTATCTGGCCGTTAATGGACGGAAAGAATACGGTATACGATATTGCAGAACAGGTGAAAGCGCATTTTGGCGAAAAAGCAGAACCGCTTTACAACCGGCTGGTGCAGTATATGAGAAATCTGGAAAGCTACGGATTTATCCGTTTTAAAGAGTAATAGAAAGCGGCAGGCACATGGAATAGGGTGCCTGTCTTTTTTTATAAACGTCAATAAAAATCAACATGAATCTAAAATATCTGATATTTTAAAAAATTCCAACACCTAATATAATAAAACTATCAAAAATGTTTCTGCTGTTTTAAAGGAAAACAGCAGGGGAATGGAGGGTTTTATGAAAAAAAGAAGAATGACAGCCGCATTTTTAGCAGCGGCACTTGGGGTAACAGCATTGACAGGCTGTGGAGGCACAGGCGGCAGTACCGATACGGGGAAAAGCACAGAGGCTGAAAAAATCAGTACAACGATTACCGTATGGGGCTGCGCAGAAGATCAGGCAGACGAGAATGGCAAATGGCTTCAGACGATGTGTGAAAAATTCAACACAGAACATCCGGAATGGGATCTTACATTTGAATACGGTGTCTGCTCCGAACAGGATGCCGGAAAGACCGTTCCGCAGGATCCGAGTAATTCAGCCGACGTATATTTCTTTGCAAATGACCAGTTACAGACATTAATTGATGCGAAGGCAATAGCAAAGCTTGGCGGTGAAACGGCAGATTACGTAAAGAGTACAAACTCACAGGCAATTGTAGATTCCGTTACGGTAGACGGAGCAGTTTACGGTGTACCATTTACAACCAACACCTGGTTTATGTATTACGATAAGAGCAAATTTACAGACAGCGACGTGAAGAGTCTGGATACAATGCTTGCAAAGGACAAGGTTGCATTTAATATCACAGAAGGCTGGTATATGTCATCATTCTTCCTTGCAAATGACTGTGTATATTTTGGTAAAGACGGAAAAGATAATGCAGCAGGAATTGATATTTCAGGTGATAAGGGTACAAATGCAACGAAAGCAATGGTATCTATGGTCAACAATCCGAATTTTGTAAACGATGCAGGCGGTGTCGGAATCGCAGGTCTGCGTGACGGCAGTGTTGCAGCTTATTTTTCAGGTTCATGGGATTATAAGAATGTAAAAGAAATTCTGGGTGATAATTTTGGTGCCGTACAGCTTCCGAAAGTCAAGATTGGCGGTACGGATAAGCAGTTAAAGGCATTTGCAGGTTCTAAAGCAGTTGCCGTGAATCCAAACTGTAAATACCAGCAGATTGCCGTTGCACTTGCAAAGTATTTAGGTGGTAAGGAAGCACAGCAGTCCCATTATGATTTACGTAGTGTAATTCCTTGTAACACAGAACTGCTGGCAGTAGAGCCGGTTAAATCCGATGTGCTTGTAACTGCACAGAATAATACCTTTAACAATACTGCTGTTATCCAGCCGACGGTAACTGGTATGAATGATTACTGGACACCGGCACAGAATTTCAGTAAATCCATTGTTAACGGAGAAATTACACTGGATAATGCTGCAGAAAAGACAGAAGAGTTTTACAAACTGATTAATACATCAATTGTAAAATAGAAATAAAACGCACACAGCGTTTGGAGGTTGCGTATGGAATTGGTTAATGCGTTCAAAAAGGGAGATTGGCTCACAAGAAGTTCAGCAATTGTGATGGGACTTGGCAATATCCTCAGAAAACAATTTATCAAAGGAATCTTATTCCTTTTCACAGAAGCAGCTTTCCTATTCTTTATGGCAGCCTATGGCTGGCAGTGCCTTCTGGCACTGCCGGGCCTTGGTGAAAAAGAACAGGGAGAAGTGTGGAATGAAACACTGGGCGTCTATGAATATGTTCAGGGAGATAACTCCCTGTTAATTTTACTTTATGGCATTGCAGTTTTATTTATTTGTGCCGCATTTATCTGTGTGTGGGCAGGTGCAGTAAAAAGTGCGTATCAGGCACAGGTCTGTATTGAAAAAAATAAGCCGGTGACAACATTTGCAGAGGACATTAAGTCCCTGTTTGATAAAAATCTGCACAAACTGCTTCTGACACTGCCGGTTGGCGGCATTTTGATTTTTACGATTCTGCCGCTGATATTTATGATAGCCATGGCGTTTACAAATTACAGCAAAGTAAACAGCCATCTTGTTCTGTTTGACTGGGTGGGGCTGGAAAATTTCCGGCAGATGTTTGATGTGAGCGGAACGTTCGGAAAAACATTCTGGTCTGTGCTTGGCTGGACAATTGTCTGGGCGGTATTTGCAACAGGTTTAAACTACATCTTAGGCATGCTGCTGGCGCTGCTTATTAATAGGAAGGGAACAAAAATCAAAGGCTTTTGGCGGCTGATTTTTATTTTGTCGATTGCCATTCCACAGTTCGTGTCCCTGCTTGTTATGCGCAGTATGCTTAGTCAGGATGGCATTATCAATGTAATGTTAAAAAATGCGGGCTGGATTCAGAAGTCCCTGCCGTTTTTCTCTAACGTCGCATGGGCGAGAATAACGGTAATCGTTGTTAATCTGTGGATTGGTATTCCATATACGATGATGCAGGTTACGGGAATTCTACAGAATATCCCACTGGAGCTTTACGAAGCGGCAGAAGTGGATGGTGCCGGTCCGGTAATCCGTTTCTTTAAAATTACATTGCCGTATATGCTGTTTGTGACAACACCATATCTGATTACGACATTCACAGCAAATATCAATAATTTCAACATTGTTTATCTTTTAACAAAGGGCGACCCGGTGCTGTCAGGCAATACCGCGGGCAAAACAGACCTTTTGGTTACATGGCTGTATAAGATGACGGTGGATTACCAGTATTACAATCTGGGTGCCGTTATCGGAATTATGACCTTTGTATTTTTGGCAATCGGTTCGCTGCTTGTATACAGACGGACGAAATCCTATAAAGACGAGGAGGGATTTCAATGAAACGAAAAAAGAAAATCAACAATATACTGGTGCATCTGTTTTTAAGCGTGCTTGCAATTATCTGGGTCAGTCCGCTGTTCTGGATTATCCTTACAAGCTTCCGCGCACAGAAAGGTGCTTATACCTCGTCATTTTTTCCGAAAAAATATACGTTTGACAATTATATCAAATTATTTACGGATACCGGAATTTTAAATTTTCCGAGAATGTTTGGCAATACGCTGTTTATTGCAATCTGTTCCTGCATTATTTCAACATTTTTTGTATTGTCCGTGGCATATTGTATGTCGCGCCTGCGCTTTCGTTTAAGAAAGCCGATGATGAATATTGCAATGATACTCGGACTGTTTCCGGGATTTATGGCGATGATTGCGGTTTACTATATTTTAAAAGCAGTTGGACTTTCAGAAGGCTCCATGATTCGTGTGGCACTGATACTGGTATACTCCGGTTCGTCCGGAATCCAGTTTTATATTGCAAAAGGATTTTTTGACACAATTCCAAAAACGATTGATGAAGCGGCTATGTTGGATGGTGCTACCAAATGGCAGGTGTTTACAAAAATCACTATACCGCTTAGTAAGCCAATTATAGTATACACGGTGCTCACGACCTTTATCGCACCATGGGTGGATTTCATCTTTGCAAGAGTAATATGCCGTGCCAATGCCGATTATTATACGGTGGCAATTGGTCTGTGGCAGATGCTTGAAAAGGAATATGTAGACAGCTGGTACACCTGTTTTGCCGCAGGAGCAGTCTGCATCTCAATTCCGATTGCAGTGCTGTTCATTTTTATGCAGAAGTGTTATAATGAGAGCATGTCGGGAGCGGTCAAAGGATGACGGCTTTTTGCAGAGAACGCCTCAACATGTTACTTGACTTCGGCTTATCTTTGTGAAAAAGCCTGTGTAGACGGAAGTTTTGGCGGCTTATCTCTGCAAAAAGCCTGTGACGGTTGCGGCGTGGGTGTCTCACAAAGAACGCCTCACCGCTGTCGCTTAACTTCGGCTTATCTTTGTGAAATAGCCTGTGTAGACGGAAGGTTTGGCGGCTGATTTCTGTGAAATGCCTGCGAGAGAGTGACGTGACAGGGCTTTTTGCAGAGGATGACTCGGTTTTGGAGTGTGTGGAATGATAAAAGGATTTAAAAAATTTTGTTTGTGTCTGCTGGCGGCGGGAGCTGCGGGCGGGATTTTAGCCGGGTGTAACAGCCCGGCTAATCGTGTTTTGTCCTCGCGGCAGGAATATGCAGAGCAGATGCAGGCTGCGGTATCGTCGCCGTTTGGCGCGTATCCCGAAACGGTTGTGTATACACTGGGAAAGATGATAAGCACGAATAATTCCAATATGCCGGCGGGGGATACGTATGAAGACAATGCGTATACGCGGTATATTAAGGAAGTGATTAATGTCCAGAACAGGGATGTTTTTGAAGAAGCCGATAAGCAGTATGATACCAACGTGAGCATGGCGATTGCAATGAATGAACTGCCGGATATTATGCTTGTGAGCAATTATGAGGACTTGGAAACGCTTATCGAAAATGATATGATAGAAGACCTGACGGTAGCGTATCAGAACTGTATCAGTGACAGAATACGTGAAATGTATGCCAGCTACGGCGAAGACCTGATAGACAGCGTGACATTTGACGGTAAAATTATGGCATTGCCCGAAACGAATATTACGGACGGACCGAACCTTGTGTGGCTGCGGAAAGACTGGATGGATACGCTGGGACTTTCGGCACCGCAGACCATAGAAGATGTGGTTGAAATTGTACGTCAGTTTGTAGATAATCAAATGGGTGGGGAAGAAACCGTGGGACTGGTCTGTGATACACAGATTGCAGGCGAGTGCGGCTACAGCAGTGAATATCTGCTTGATTTGATTTTTGCTTCTTATGGAGCATACCCAAAGCAGTGGATTACAGGTGATGACGGCGAGGTGGTATACGGTTCGGTGACAGACGAAGCCAAAGCGGCGCTTTCATATGTGCATACACTTTATAATGAAGGAATTCTTGAAAAAAATTTTTTGATACATACAACATCGAATCTGATTGAAATGATAGAACAGGGAAAATGCGGCTCGTTTTTCGGACCGTGGTGGGCGGCAAATAATCCGCTGGCATCTGCGGTCAGTGCTGTAGCGCAGTCTGAAAAGCCGGACTGGCAGCCGGACAGCAGTGTGATCCGGCGGCTGTGCCACCTTGGTCT
>OGPF01000100.1_pt1 | contig 58455 bp, 97 predicted proteins | sample 1552871 | NCBI WGS metagenome assembly OGPF01 (sample SAMEA2580276, study PRJEB22360) | human gut metagenome | biome: human gut; feature: human-associated habitat; material: faeces | place: Denmark | collected 2008/2010
GCTCCGCTGCCAGCCGCCGGGAGCGAGGGTGCTGGGGCGGGAAGTGCAACAGCAGCGGCCGGGAGTGCGTCCGAAGCGGCGGGCAGCGCTGGTTCCGCTAAGCAAGACGCCGACCGGGCAGCGGAAGCTGCCAATAATGCAGCCAACGCGGCCACGGACGCGCTGAAGAAAGCCAAGGATGCAGGAGACTTCAAGGGCGATAAAGGTGACACCGGCCCGCAGGGTCCTTCAGGGACCATCATCCGGGCCTACGATATCACGCTGCCCGCCGCCGACTGGGCCGAGACTTCGGACGACGAGGCGAAGGCCGCAGGGTGGAGCTATCAGTGCGACGCCACCGTAAGCGGCTGCACAGCGGAGCTGGAACCCAGCGCGACCATCAGCATTTCCAGTGTGCCGGACGCCCAAAAGGCAGGGCTCGGAACCATTTGTAGAACCGGCGCTGGGTATTGCCGCTTTTATGCGACCACGGTTCCTTCGGCAGACATCCATCTCCGGCTTCTGCTGATGGAGCGGGTCCCGACCTAAAGGAGGCATGTTCTATGGCAATCGGAGCAGTCAACACACTCAGCAGCAAATGGGTGCCGCCTGTTGGCGCGATTATCACGACCAGCAGCTCCGTCAGCCCGGCGGCTGACTATGCCGGAACCAGTTGGGCGCAGATCAAGGACCGTTTTCTCATGGGCGCGGGCGGCAGCTACACGCTCGGCAGCACAGGCGGATCTGCGAGCCACACCTTGAGTGTGGCCGAGATGCCCGCCCACAACCACAGCGGCAGCATCACAGCGACCGGAAATCACACGCACACCGTATCCAGCCTTGGGGGTACAAGTCAAGGTGTCTATTATGCAGGTTCATCAAAAGGTTGGATGGATACCGCAACAAAAACAACAAGCAGTGCCGGAGCGCATACCCACTCGGTTACGATCGGGAGCAGCGGAAACGGCCAAGCATTCAGCATTCTGAACCCGTATGTTGGCAAATACGTTTGGAGGAGGGTCAGCTGATGGCAATCGGAATGGTAAAAGGTCTGAACGTGGCTGCCGATGCCCCTCCCGTTGGCTTTGTCTGGAAGAGCGCGAGCCCCATCAGCCCGGCTGCAATCTTTGCCGGAACTACATGGTCCCAGCTCAAGGACCGGGCGATCATCGCCGCGGGCGGGGGCTATGCAAACGGGTCTACCGGCGGTCGGGCAAGCGTCACACTTACAACCAAAGAAATGCCCTCGCACAATCACAGCGGCAGTACCTCTTCCGCCGGTGCTCATACACATACCGCCAAAGTCTGTATAGCGAGTAGCACTGATGGTACCATGGCATTTGGCCATATTTATATCGGCAATGCCACGCACACGACATCCAGCGCCGGTGCACACAGCCATAGCGTGAGCATTAGAAATACCGGAAACGGGAAAGCATTCAGCATTTTGAATCCTTACATTGTACGTTATATGTGGGAACGGATCGGATAGGAGGAAGCTTAAATGACCGGAGCAGTTACCGGAATCGCAGATCCCGGCTGGGTCCCGCCTGTTGATTTTGTGATGGAAATGGCGGACTCCACAAGCCCTGCCGCCATCTATGCACATACGATCTGGACTCAGCTGAAAGACTGTATTGTTTTCGCCGCCGGAGATACTTTTGCCGCGGGAAGCAGCGGCGGGCGTGCCAAAGTTACCTTAACCACAAACGAGCTGCCTACGCATAACCACAGCGGAAGTACCAGCCAGAGTGGAGCGCATACCCATACGATTGCAAGTTCTAACAGCAGCGGGTACAATTTCAACAGCGGCACCACTTATATGGCGGGTGGAACCACCGTGACTACGTCCAGCGCTGGAAGCCATGGGCACACCCTGACCATTGGCAGCACCGGCAGTGGGCAAGCGTTCAGCATTTTGAACCCGTATCAGGCGGTGAACATCTGGCAGCGCGTAGGCTGAGAAAGGAACATCTATGAAAATCATTGACGAAACCGGTGTGGAGTTGACCGAAGCACCCGATCTGAGCCTTGGGCGGCTCATCGACGACGTGGAGATCGTCCACCACGAGGCCATTGCCGGGGTCAAGCAGGTCAGCCATTTCGTCCCCATTGAACACCTCGCCAATGGCAGCACCATTGTGGAGGAAGTGATCGACGTGCCCGGTGTAGACCCGCAGCCCGCATGGGAAGAGACGGTCCCCATCCAGCGGTACATCCGCTACACCGAAGACGAGCTGGCAGAGCGGAGAGCCAAGGAAGAGCACGAGGCAAAAATGGCGCAGATGCCCGAAACACTGGACGCCCTGAAAAACGAAAACGAAATGCTGAAGCAGTGCTTGCTGGAAATGAGCGAGACTGTCTATGCGTAAAATCACACAAAAAATCGAAAGGATGGTATTTATGATGGCTATGTTATGGGCACAGGAAATTATGTCTGCTGAGACCGTGGAGGAGGCCAAGGCTCTGTATGGGCGCTGCCCCCGCTTGCTGAAGGAGAAGGTCAAGGCGATTCTTATCAAGAGCGGCTTTGAGGAAATCACGCAGTAAGGAGGACGATATGGCTGAAATCATGGACGTCTCCCGCTGGCAGGGCCGCATCGACTGGGACGCGGTGAAGCGCAGCGGCAAAATCGACGGCGTGATGCTGCGCGCCATGGGCAACAGCGGGGCGGGCAAGGCCAGCAAGCCGTACCTCGACCCCTATTTCGCCCGCAACTATGCCGAGTGTGCCCGGCTGGGCATTCCGGTGGGCGTGTATGGCTATTTCAAGGCCGTCACCCGCGCCGAAGCCGACAGGGAGCTGGCGTTTTTCCACTCCGCGCTGGGCGGCAGGAACTTCCAGCTCCCCATCGCCGTGGACATTGAGGACGCTTACCAGACCGTCCTCGGCAAGAGCAAGCTCACCGACCTTGTGGCCTACTGCCTGAGCGTCGTGGAGAGCTGGGGCGTGTATGCCATGCTCTACACCGGCCTGTATTTTGCGCAGAACAACCTTTACATGGGCGGCGCGGCGCTGAAGCCTTATGACGTATGGCTTGCCGCCTACCGCAAGGACAAGCCCTCCCCCGGCTGGCCCTTTGGCATGTGGCAGTACACCAGCAAGGGCAAGATTCCCGGCGTGAGCGGCCCGGTAGACCTGAGCCACGCTTACAAAGACTACGCAAAAATCATTGCAAAGAAGGGCCTGACCCGTCTCCGGGAGGGCGCATGAGCGAAAAAGAAGCTTTACTGTGGGTACTGGGCGTTCTTGGCAGCCTGTGCGCCGCTGCCATCACGATCGACAAGGTGCTAGACATCATCCACAAGTACATCAAAAAAGCAAAAGCCCCTGACGATGCGCAAAACAAGCGAATTGATGCCATTGAAAAGCGACTGGCTGCGGTAGAAACCGTTTCCACGCAGCACGCCGCAGCCCTTAGACGCGACATGACGCGATTTGACGGCATCGATGAAGAAATGCGTCTCGTCCTTGTTGGCGTGCAGAACCTTCTGGATGCGCAACTGTCCGGCAACAACCGCGAAGGTATGCAAAAAAGCAAGACCGACATTAACAACTACCTGCTGAAAGGAGTAACAAATCATGGAAACACTGGTATCTAAGCTCATTTCCGTTCTTCCCGCATGGGCAGCACTGCTGCTGATGCTGGGCGGCTTTATCTTTTACGTCCTTGGGTGCATCCGTCTGGGCTATGGCGCAGCGGTCAAGCCACTGGTCCTCAATTTGATCGATCAGGCAGAGCGAGAGATTCAGGGCACGAAACGTGGCGCAGAGCGCAAGGCGTGGTGTGTCAAGATGCTGCGCACTTATTTGGATAACAGCAAGTTGGGCAAGCTGGTCTCGTGGGCAATCACGGAAGAGACCATGAGCAAAGTGATTCAGTTTTTCTTTGACCGCGCCCGGTCTGTGCTGCAAAAGCAGTAAGGAGGATATCATGGCAAGCACTACATACGAGCATTTTGTTGACACCAACAAAATGTACGCCATACAAGAGCAATTTCGTGACATCACGAAAATGGTCTGCGCATGTTTTCGTGAGGTCACGAAAACATACCATCTCGGCAATGTCAACAAACTGGTGACATTTTGTCACCGTTTCGCCAGCATTGGTAATATGGTGCGCAACGCCGGACAGTTGCCGCAGCCTTTCTGGCTCGGTGCTGCCTGTGGCGGCGGCTCGCATAGTCTTTCCGCCAGCGTTGCAAGGGCTTAATGCAGAACAGATAAAAGCTGTGATAAAACGTGCGCCGCTTGGGAGGTATGACCGGAAAATCGCCCGGTTGCGGTACGTTGACCAGCTATGCCAAGTTGATATTGCAGCGCGCGTGCCGTATTGTCGGACATCAATCGGCAATAGGCTGAAAATTATTGATAAAATGCTGGATGTGTGATATCATAATCTTAATTGGGTGCGATTTCTCACGAAACGCATTGAAGCGGCAGGCTTTCGGGTCTGCCGCTTTTCTTTTTGCACGAATTATGGTATAATATTTACAGACAATTCGCTTAATGAATTGCTGGTGTGGTCTGGCCTAAAGATTTCTGCCAACACAAGCGCACAGCTTACGAAATTTAGTCTCCTGCACGCCTACTCACAGTGCGTACTATGCGGGAGACGCTTTTATATGGTGATGCTTATGTGCAATACAAAAGAAGAACGATTGGCAAGAATCGCAAAATACTACACCACTTTTCACTTGTTTGGTGATTGGTACTTTGTTAAATTTTGGCCTCGGCATTGCCATAGTTGGAAGCGGTTCATTCCGTTTTACATTCCTATGCACTTAGGAGACCCAGATTGAAAGGCTCCGGCCTTTGTAGAGAGCGGCATTGCCTGTGGGCGGTTCCGCTCTTGATTTTAGACTTTGCCGTTTTGGCGGCATAAAAATCCCCTTCTTTGCCAAAGTCCTGCGTTCCGCGCGGGGTACTTTGTAGGCAAAGTGTGGGATTTTGTCTTATTTGCACTAGTTTTGTTGGAACTCTTGTCTTGCAAGTCAAAATGTGATATTTTATTTTCGCTTCCAATGTGAAGCCCTTAACAGTTAAGCGCTCATGCGGATTTTTTCGTGTGGGCGCTTTTCTTTTTTGTCCTTCGTTTGACGTTCGTTGTCTTTCGCTTTTTGTTGATGCAGTACACTGGTCACACAAGGAGGGATGCTTTATGAGTTATTATCCGACACCCGGAGCACCTTACGTTCCACAGCAGCCTGTCAATCCTTACAGTGGCATGGGCGCAGTTGGGCTTGCCACTCCCCTACCGAGCACGCAGATGCAACAGGCGCAACCGCAGCGTCCGCAGCCGATGAATGGGCAACAGCCTGTTCAGCAGTCGGCACAAGATGGCGGTTGGCTGCTCGGCAGACCCGTTTCCAGCAGGGAGGAATTTCTGGCGATACCGTCTGATCTATACGGAAGATGGACGTATTGCCCAGATTTGCGTAGTGGGGTCATCTACTGCAAACGTCTGAATCCAAACACTTGCGAATCTGACGTGTTAGAGTTTTACAGCCCGGAAGCGTGGAGGCAGATGCAAGCACAACAGGCACAGCAGACCGCCGCACCGACACAGCAGTATGTGCCTATTGAGCAGTACGACACCCTTGTCCACCGACTGGATGAACTGGAAAAATGGCAGAAAAGCTTTTCTAAGCCAGCTGCCACAGCGAAGAAAGGAGAATAAGCGATGCCCTCTCCGTTTGATATGATTACTCACAGCCCTATCATGCAGCTTGCAAATCTAGCTCGCGCCGGGCAGAACCCGATGGGTCTTATCCAGCAGCTGGGTGGGCAGAGCGCCCCCATCATGCAGGGGCTGAGCTTGATTCAGGGCAAAAACGAAGCGCAACTCAGGACGATGGCACAGAACCTCGCTAAAGAGCGTGGAATTGACTTGAACCAGCTGGCAAGCGCCCTGAACCTGACGCTGCCCCGATAACGCATCCCTCTAAGCGAAACGCTTCTCAGTTTTGCGGACTTGACAAAAACCGCTTTTGTTTGGCTTCGCCCATCGCATACGGCGGTGGGATAGCATAACGCAAAACTGAAAGGAGTTTTGTTATGGACGATTTTGCAACTGGCTATCTGGCTGGGCAGGACGGCGGCAATAACAACGGCGGATTCTTCGGCAACGAGGGTCTTTGGGCTGTTATTATCCTCGCCATCATCTTCGGCTGGGGTACAAACGGCTATGGCCGGAACGGCGGTGACAACGGCATGAACGCCTACATCCCCTATCTGGTCGGCACTGGCGCAACCGGGCAGGGCGGTAACGACACCCGCGCGGCTCTGTCTGAGGGCTTCTACCAGCAGGATACCTCCCGCTCTCTGGCGGGCATCCAGAGCGGTATCTGCTCTCTGGGCTATGACCAGCTGGCGCAGATGAACGGCGTCAACACCAACATCGCGAACGGCTTTGCAGGAGTGAACAGTGCCATCTGTCAGCTTGGCTACCAGAACGCACAGCTCGTGAACGGTCTGGAACGCAGCGTGTCCAACGGTGACAACGCCATTAGCCTTGCTATCATGCAGGAGGGCAACGCACGGCAGGCTGGTCAGACTGCTCTTGCCACGCAGCTTGCATCTTGCTGCTGCGAGAACAAACAGCTGATCGGCGACCTGAAGTACACCATCGCAACGGAGGACTGCGCTACCCGTCAGGCTATCGCAGACAACGCCCGCGCCATCGTGGACAACTGCAACGCCAACTTCCGCAGCATGATGGACTACTTCACGCAGGACAAGATTGCAACTCTGACCGCTGAGAACCAGAACCTGAAGTTCGCCGCTTCTCAGGATCGGCAGAATGCGCTTCTGACCACCGTGATGTCCCAGCAGACCGATACCATCCTGAACCGGGTCAATCCTCGTCCGATTCCCGCTTATCAGGTGGCAAATCCCAACGTGGGCGTGAACTGCTGCGGCTGCTACTAACCAACACACTCCCCGATAACACCGGGTGAACTATCGGGGCAGGGGTAAGACACCTCTGCCCCTGATTTTTTAGGAGGAAAACACTATGGCTTGCAAAACAAGCTGCAAACTCTGCCCGCATCTGGTCTTGAGCCAGTCTGTCACGTTTGCCAACGATACGCTGACCATTAACATCCCTGCTGGCGCATACCAGAACGGAGAGAAGTATTGCATCGTGGTTGCCCAGAGCATCCCGGACACGACCACCATCAACGCCCCTGTGGTCATTACCATCGGTGCAGGTACGACCGCATACCCTCTGACCGACTGCAACTGCGCTCAGGCAACCGCTGAGAGCATCCACACTCGCACTCGTTATGCTACTCGTGTGGCAACGTCTGCGACCGGCACCGGAACGTTCAAATATCTGGGCTGCTTCTGCTGCTCTCACGCCGGTGCGCCTGCGTCTATTTCTTGAGGAGGTGTAGATTATGGGCAAGAACAATTTTCGCCGCATGATGATGCTCCGTGACCACGATAAAGACCGTGAGCCGGAACGTAACCGCCTTGAGGAAGAGCGTGACCGCAGGGAGCGTGAGATTGAACGCCGTCTGCGCAAGCTGGAAGGTGGCAACGACCGCTATCCCTACTATCCGCAGGAGGAAAACCGTTACACCGACCCCTACCCTATCCCCCGCTACCCTGACGTAGAGTATGGGCGCAAGATGCCGCAAATCGGCTTCTCGCAGAACGGCGACTGGGATAAACGGTCTGGCCAGTACGAACATGGCAGTGCAGACAGCCGCTCCATCAAGATGCCACGCCAGCACCTCACCCACGATGAAGCAGAGGAATGGTGTGATAGCATGGTCAACGCTGACGGTACGAAGGGCTGTCACTGGACGCTGGAACAGACACAGGATGTTGCGAAACAGCGCAATATCACCTGTGACCCGAACGATTTCTGGGCTGTCATGAACATGATGTACTCGGATTACTGTCAGGTCGCAAAGCGTCAGTCCGTTGACACTCCGGGCTTCTACGCTGACATGGCAAAGGCGTTCCTTGAGGACGCAGATGCCGCAGACGGCAAGGCATATCTCTACTGGGATTGCATTGCTGATAAGTAAACGAAAGAGGGAGTCGGTGTTTCGCCGACCCCCTCTTATTATCTTGAGAACTGATTATCCCAAGTCAATCTGGTCTTTGGATGCTGCAACAGACAGGTTATAGATGTACTCCCCTGCCGTAAATCCGTGCTTGCGGGCTTCTCTCGTAACAAACGTCCGCTCGCTGTCGCTCATAAGGATTGTGATTCGCTTGCTGCGTTTTCCGTCACCCTTTTGCCCCTGATGGGAAGTGTAAGGCTGAATCTCCATCGTGCGCTTTGCATCGTTGACAGACAGGTTGGTAAGCGCAATCATAATCTGCTGGTTCTGCTGAACGATGGCTTGCAGGACTTCCGTGTTCTTCATCAGCACTTGCAAGATTGCATCGTCCTGCGTGTCGGGTTTGTTCTCCTGCGGGTTCATACTGTAAGAACCAGTCTTGCGAAGCGTAGGAAGAACATCGTGCGTTACCCATCTCTTAAAACGGCGAAGCTTCTCAATTCTTTCTTGAACCTCGATGGGGTACGCATTTGACACCCCATCTTTGTTTGCTCGTTGCGGTTGCATTGCAAAGAGAAGAGCGTATAACCCGGATTCGTTGATAACAGTCACTGTTTGCTCACGCCCAAGAGAATCTTTGATTTTCAAGGAACGCTTGTCGCAATCGTCAATCCGCCCGATGCTTCTATTTGGGTTCTTGTCTTGAAACGCATTACATACATCCCTACCGACAAACCAGTACTCTTCGTTTTTCACAAATGTTCTGATTGAACCAAACTCTTCGTTCTTAAAGATTTGGAGCGCGTTTCTGTTATCCATCATATCCTCCATATTCAACTGTTTGGAATCTTCCATGCCGACCTCATACGCCTTGTAAGTGATTCGAGATAATGCTTCTGCAATCTCATAATCATCCTTATTGAGCGGACGGCCATTGCTGTTTTTCTTGAAGTTTTCAAGAATTTCTTCTTTTGTTGCTGGAATGTTCATTGGTTTTACCCGAAAACGGCTTGTAAGAGGTCACTTCGGATGATATAATGGATTTATCCGAGAGCAATCTCTGGTGTTGAATAAGGCGTTGACTATTCTTTTGCAGGGAGCAGTCAATGCCTTATTTTTTATTCTTCACTCGCCTTTTCAGCAACAAGCTGAATCCCACGTTTAACAACTTCCGTTTTCGTTATCCCCATTTTTTCGGCGCATTCCTGCACTTCTTTCATTTCCTCTGGGGTCAATCGAACTTCAAACCGTTCAGTCTTTTTGCTATCAGTAGGGCGACCCAAACGCGGACACATACTAACACCTCACTTTTTGTCCGTACAAACATTGTACTATATGTCCGTACAAAAGTCAACACCTAATACCACAAGATGTGATACAGCAGGGCGTTCCGTTTTAGAACCCCCTTAATCCTCCAAGAAATCCTCCAACTCAATCTTTCCCTCTGCCGCCGCAACCGCCAAAGCGTACACGAACTGTCCAATCGTCATTCCGTGCCGTCTGGCTTCACGGTTGATATACTTGCGTTCTTCCTCGCTCATAAGGATGGTAATGCGCTTGGAACGCTTACCGTCACCGCTTGCAACGCCCTGATGCGATTCCGGCATCGGGATTTTTTTCTTTGTCAAGCCAGCTTCTGCTAGTGCGCTTGGAACATCGCCTTGTTCGATAAGACGTTGAACTTCCTTCGCCTGTTTCAGCTTCTTTGGCTTACTTTCGCTTACTACGGCATTGTTCGGCTGTGTTTCGCTGTCTTTAGCTTGCTTCGGCTTAATATTGCTTAACTGTGCTTCATTAGGCCGTGTATGGCTGTCTGTGGCTTCATTGGGCTTAATCGGCGCTTGTTCGGCTTCGTTTGGTTTTGCTTGGCTTACTTCTTCTTCCTTTGGCTCACTTCGGCTTAATGGCTGTTCCGAAAAAATAGGTTGGAAATCAAACCCGCCAAGTAAACCTGAGGATTTTTTGCTGGTCGATTTCATTCTTTGCTTTCCTCCATCCGTGCTCCACAGTTCGGGCAGTAGTTCCAACGTGTATGATGATTTCTCGTGTGGCATCCGCTGCACTCGAACCTTGTAAATGTATCGTCCTGTGCAATCCATTCAGCCATCGGATGAAGATTCTTAATGGCAACAGAAGGAATGCTTTTTAAGATGTCAATGGCATTACAACAAGCACCGCATCGAACCCCATTGTAGTTTTGGCAATCTTTACAATATGATTTCTTGAATTTTTCCATAAGAACTCGCCGCTCTATGTACTCAACCATTTTTATCCCCCTCTACAATTATCTGCGCTAACGCCTTGAAGTCCTCTGCGCTGGTACTCTTTGCCGTGTCGCCGCTAAACAGGCTGTGACGCTCTGCCTGCGCCTTACGAACGCCCATAGACGGTCTAATCTTCACGTTCAACAGGGTTGTCCCCATGCTCTGTGCAATCACAGGAAGCTGTTCCACAACCTCTTTGGACAGGTTTTCACGGCTCTTGTACTGATTCAGAAGCAAACCTTCAATCTTCAAAGTCGGATTGAAGTATCTGCGAACATCGCCGATGGTCTGCGAAAGCTGGCTCAAACCAGCCAGTGCGTATCGGTCTGCTGTGATGGGCACGATGATGCTGTTGGCGGCGATCAGTGCGTTCACAAGCGCAAGCCCAAGCTGCGGGGGAGTGTCCAGCACAATGTAATCGTACTGCCCGGACACGCTTTCAAGGGCTTCTCGCAGCCGGAAGTTCTTGCCCATGTCCCGGACAAGCTGCTCGTCAATGTCCTTCAATGCGCTGTCTGACGGCAGAATGTCACCGGCTTCGCAGTGCTGGATTCCTTCTTCTGCCGTGCCCTGCCGGGTCATTACATCGAACAGGGTACATACGTCCTCTGTCTGTGCTCCGTAGGTGTCCGTTGCGTTGCACTGTGCATCGCAGTCCACCAGCAACACCTTCTTGTCAAGCAACTGCAACGCACCAGCCAGACAGGTGCTTGTGGTAGTCTTTCCTGTGCCGCCCTTCTGATTGGCGACAGCTATAATTTTTGCCATTTTATCACTCTTTCTTTTTAGTAGAACGGATATGCTGCTTTTATCTCGTCTCCGACCCACAACACAGGCGTGACGTGCCATGCAATTACAGTTTCTTTGATTTCATTACCATCGGAATCAAACCATTTGCCGTTGATTGTATCGTACTCGCCGGTTATGAAACTTTTTTCTCCTGTTTTCTCATCTTCGATACGAAGTAAAAGCCCATTCGGCCATCCTTCTAGGCTTTTATCAGGCATAACATCTTTAGTCATGTACCACTTGTCTTTGTCAAAGCCTTTCGGAAACATTGGAACCATACTCTTTCTCCTTTCTGCATCATCTGTTCAATGTGCTGCATCTGATTCCTTCAAGAAGCTATCATCAAATGTAGCATAATCGTCAAGGTCTGCTTCTTTCAAAATTGAGTACATATAAGCGCCGGGGTCTTTTTCAATCTTATCAAGCCGTTCACTGACAAGAATCCTGTATGCGTTCTCAACGATGTTTACAACAGCTTCCTTTTTCTTGTTAGGCTTGATGTTCGGATACTTCTCCGGCAATCTCTTTGCCACCAGCTTTGCAGTCAAGATACACTGGCTTTTAGACATCTCCGGCGCAATAGATGCCCAATCCACATCCTCGTATGCGCCGCTGCGGGGCTTTCTGGCAGGTCGTTGGCTCTTTGGAACATCTTTTAGCTCTACGCTTTCAACCTCGTTAGCTTCCACGTCTATGACTGGCTCATTAGACTTGAAAGCTATATTGAACTTCACAGCAACCGCATTGCGACCTCTCATGACCTTGTCATATTCAACGCACAGGTCTGATACTTCGTTTATTTCAGCTACCGCAATATCAATGACACGCCGCCTAAGATGCTTGAACTCTTGATAGCTAGGTTCTCTTGCACCAAGCTGTTCCCTTAATCTATCCAACGTAATTTCGGGCTGGCTCACGCCACGTCCGATGAACTCTCGGAGAATTGAATACAGCAAAATACTATACTGCGATTTCATATTCGCTGTGTAGCGCAAGCGATACTTAACATATCCACGCTCCGCAATGTCGAAGAAAACAGGTTGCAGAAGCGGATTGCAACACAATGACACAGTAATATTCATCAAGCTAGGTTCAAAGTTTACAGTTGCTCTACTGAACAGGGGATACAAGTCAAACGAGCCTGAACCGTCACCTCTAGGAACTTCAACGGAGTTGTCGATGAAATGCTTGACCTGTGCTTTCAAATTCCTAGAGTTGATTTTCAACCCCAAAAACTCGCAATACTCTTGTAACGTAAACTGAACCGTTGAAGTTTCAGGGTCTCTCGGATTGATGCGGCTAAGATACACTTCAAGTAACCGTAGTTCTCCTGCTGTATAATCAGTGAACTTTGCCCAAACAAGCTGTCGGCTCTTTTCAACCAAGTTCCCGCCTTTAATATCAGACAATCTTATCACGCCTCCTCTCGTATAAGAGTATATCACAAACAGGTGTACAAATCAATAGCAAGTGTACACCTGTTTCCACTTCTTGTACACCTAACCGTCCACATTTTGTACACCTATTTCCACAATCTGTACACCTATATCCATTTTTTGTACACCTCTTTACATTATATAAAACAAGACTATTAACAAGATTATAAAATAACTTCTACTAATAGCAGAAGAAGAAGTTTTCCACAAAAACCTTTTCTTTCTCTCTTAAAAAGTGGAAAATACAAAGCAAATATCGCTAAATAAACAGATGTTCAATATCCGAAAGGTTGAAACGCTTAACGGTTAGGTCTACCTAACGTGTACAAAAAGTGGATGAAAAACTTTTAAGCCAATGTTATGGGGGACGGATTGACGATCCGCTTAATTGCAAACAATAAATTAACGACAATCCGTTATTTATTCCGCACGAATGTTGTCGATTTACAGCCTATGGGGGACGGATTGACAAGGTAAATTTGCCCGATAGGTGTACAAAAAGTGGATGAACGTAGACAAAACATTTCTCAAAAACTTCGATAATTCGACAATCAGCGCAAAATGTTTTCTTCGTTGATGGTATAAGAATCGTTTCGTTTCATGGCCGAAGCTTCCCCACAGTCCTGCGCCTGATACAAAATCTGCATATTGGGCTGTGTTCCGTCTGGGTCTGGGTCGGTTTTGGTGGCCTGCGCCATTTCATAATGTCCTGTGACGGTGCGGCAGACGGACACGCGATCACGCAAAGTCGTGTGAAGATTGGCTACCATTTCGCATAGAACGGCAAGGTAATCTGAACCGTGATTGCCATAGATCAGATAGCACAGCAGGTCAATTTCCTGTGGATGGGCGTCTTTGATATGTTCTATCAGTGCATCCCTCTTTCTTTCGGTGCTGGCATCGCTAGCCAGACTTTCCAATAATCCGGGATGCAAACAGGTATCTATGTACGGCTTGACCGCAACGCCGCAGCACACAAACCACTTTATGATGGTAGGAGCATCTGGAGTCATTGTCCCTTGCTCGTAACGAAAAATAGATGTCCGGCCTACGCCCATTTTGTTCGCAAGCTTCTGTTGGCTAAGCCCGGATTTTGCTCTTGCCATCTCTAACGCTTTTGCCACTCGTATCCTATAATCATCCATAAATACCCCTCTTTCGACAAAATGATACAAATGCAAAGGAATTTAACTGATATATTGTTCAAAATGTGAAACAATAATTGAAAAAAGTCGCCGTTCCATTGAAACAGCGAGATGTGTTATAACTGTATTGTCAAAAAATTCCAAATAGAAAGGAAACACAAAATGAAAGAAACTGTAATTTGGAACCATGAACGTATGCCAATCATCGACGGAATGCCCGCCAGCATTCCCGATGGGCAACCACACACACCTGAACCGTGGGAGGAAAGCTAATGAAACAAACCGTAGATACTCTGATTATTCCATACGCCCGCAGACGGACGCTAGAGCTTGTCCTGAGCCTTTCTGGGTACGAAGCTGATAAAGATGCTTACCTCGAAGCAAAAGGCATTCTGGAGCGTGCCGTAGCCGCTTTGGACGATGGGCGCGACCCGGCAGATAACATCGAACGCATTGACGGACAGCTCGTAGAGCTGTGATTGGAGAAAAGATGGACTTTACAAATGGATTCTATAAAGCCGAGAACCCTGTCGTTCTTGAAGAAGTGAAAACTTTCCTCCAGTCAATGGAACGGCGTGGAGCAACCGTGAAAGACTTAGACGATGCCATTGTGCAGCTAAACAATGTTTCGCATAGCATCAGCACAAACGCTCTCGTAAAAGCAGATGTGCTGGACGATTTACCGGATAACCCATTTCGTTCCATGCTCAACGGAATGTTACAAAGCAAAGGGTAACTTAAATTTAATGTGGCTCTTAATCATTGTCATTGCAATTTTTGGTTTCCCCGATGTGAAGTAACGGATGTAAAGAAAATGTTCGATTTTTACGAAGTTGTTCAAAATACATTGACTTGACAACTAGAAGATGTATAATCGTATCAAATGAACATCTGCACTTACCGATCGGGAGGATATACCACAATGAGTGAACAGGAAAGAGCCAAGATTGACCGATTTATCGCATGGCTGCTGGAACACCCTGAAAAGATTCCGGTAGCAAAAGAAGTGATAACCAATGCATGACAAAACCCCTTGCGCATAAGGCTACCAAAAGCCCGGCGCAAGGGGTTTTATTTGTACCGGGTCAATCTTCACAGACCTTCATCAGTTTTAAGAACCGGCTAGAATCAGATTTTACGGTTTCAGTTCCGCTGTGGCCATCTTCATACGTCACATAAAACGTGACGCTGGTTTTAGATTTTGCGGATGCTGCTCCGTAAACAGCACCGGGCAATCCAGCAATTGAACTGCCAATGGCAGTACGGATGGCAGCACTCCCTGCCTTTTTGCTAGTGTTGGAAACAATAATTTTTGCTTTTACAGGGTTATGCGCAGTCCTGATTTCTTCTCTTTCCTGCGCCGCTTCCATTTCTGCTTGAACTTTTTGTGCTTCTTTTTTGGCTTTTCTTTCTGCTTTTGTGCCAAAGCAGGCCTGCCACTTGTAACAGCAAAGAACAATTCCAGCAATACCAACAATAGCACTGGGTGTCCCATGTAGGCTGCAAGAAAAAACAAGCAGTCCAATGCCGCCAAAGAAAACTGCCTTATCTAAGCCCGTTCCTTTCATTGGCATCCCCTTCACATCGTTTTAATAAGCTTCATCAAGGCTTCGCGCTTTTCTTTTGACATCTCCACCAACTTCTGCTCAATCCATTTAATATCCGCGTCAACTTCGCTTTGCGGCTGCTGGCGCGGATTTTCTTTTTGCTCGCCAGTAAGAAGGTAGTCAACCGATACGTTGAAATAAGCTGCAATCTTAGAAAGAACCTCTGTGGACAGGCTTTTAGTTCTTCCAGCTTTCAATTCGGAAAGAAAACTGCGGCGAATCCCAATATTGCTGCAAAGGGTTCCGTCTTTGATGCCCTCTTTTTCACAGAGTGCATGGATGTTGCTGTACAAGTCCGACATAAGAACACTCCCATATTTGTGCAAGTATACAAATGCACAGAATTTTGTACAAAAGAGTTGACTTGTACAGAAGCCTGTACTATAATACAGACATAGGCAGTACAGAACGCTGTACGATATAAACTCTCTACACCCTTATATTAGTACAGTTTTCCGTACTTGTCAATAGATTTTAGCAAATGGAGGTGGAATTTTGAAAGAAAACTTCCGTTCTGGCTTTGAGCTGGAAGTGAAGATGAAGCTGTTGCAGCGAGGTATGAAGCAAACGGAGCTGATTCAGGCGGTTCAAAGCGATACTGGATTGTTCCTTGATGATTCGTACCTCTACAAGATTCTTCGTGGTGAGCGAAAGCCGGAGAAGATTATCCAAAGCATCTGCAAGATTCTTGAAATCGAGCAGAATACCGAAAACGAACCTCAGATGTGACTGCAAACGCATTTGAGCAAACAAGCAAAAAAGAAAGAGAGAACGAAAATGACTAAGAAAGAAGCTGCCGTTGTCTGCATCAAGCCCATTGTTAAGAAAACCGCCAAAATCCGCATTATCGGCGATTCTCCGCTGATTGTACACGCATGGAGCGAGAAGGCAAAGAAAGAGCTGCTTGCATCTCAGCAGGGCACGAAGCTCAAGAAGGACAAGAAGCAGGCTAAGAACGTCTACGGCGAAATCGCCGAAGCCCTCTACTGGATGAACGGCAAGCCGGATGTTTCCTACGCCGACTGGACAGAAGAACTGCTGGACAAGTACGCAGCATCTGAGCAGTTCGGCTTCCCCGCTTGCGCTGTTAAAGCTGCTGCCGTTTCCGCTGCATTCCGTCTGGGCTGGACGAAGGATAAGGTTTCCGCTCGTGGCGCATTTATGATCTTCGGCGACAACGGTTCTGAGTTCATCGAAATCAAGTCCTTCAAGCCAGAAGGTGAGCCGAAGTTCGTAGGCCGTGAGGATTCTGTTCGTATCGGCATGGGAACCGCAGACCTGCGCTATCGTCCTGAGTTCGCCAACTGGTACATGGACGTTACCATCTCCTTCAACGAGAACGGCAACTTTAGCCTGTCTGACATCGTAAATATGCTGAACGCTGGTGGTGACCAGTGCGGTCTTGGCGAGTGGCGCATCGAAAAGGGCGGTAGCTGGGGCGCATTCCATGTTGAACTGAGCGAATAACGCTTTTTGAAATGGAACGGCTGGCAAGGTAAGTTGTGGCAGGTCTGGGAAAGGACTGGTTAGGCAGTCGGGGTTCGGCTTGTTTAGGAATGCTAGTATTAGGTTCGTTAAGGCTGGTTAGGCTTGGCGGTCTATGTTGGGTTCCGGCGAGGTTAGGCTGTTAAGGCGGGATGTGGCACGGATTGGCAAGGCAGGGCGCCGTGTGGAGTGGCTGGCGAGGCGAGGTGCGTTAAGTTTTGGTGCGTTATGTTGAGTTGATGTGCGGAGCGTTAAGACGCGGCAAGGCTGGCGAGGTTGGTCGCGGACGGCAAGTAATGGCGTGGATGGGCTGGATAGGTGTGTTCAGGCGAGATGCGTTCGGGTGCAGTTTGGTATGTAGCGGCTGGCATGGAGCCAAAAATTCAGAAAGGAGCAAAAAATGAACATTAAAACTGGTTATCAGTGGAAGAACGACAAGTGCTGTTACAAGGCAACTGCCGATGAAGCCGCTGGTGCGTTTGAAGAAATCCGGCAGAACAGCGGCAAGCTAACGCCGGAGCTGGTTGTTGATTATGCTAGACCGAAGGAATCGGTTCTACATAACGACTTCGAGTGGAGAGACGAAGTTGCCGCCGAGAAGTACCGTCAGGGTCAGGCACGGCACATGATTGGAGCAATTCGCATCACCAGCGAGGATACGCAGGAGCCTGTCAGAGCCTACGTCAACGTTACGGTGGTTGCGCCGGATGAACCGCCTGTTCGGTCTTATATGCCGATGAAAGAGGTTCTGGAACACCCGGATTTGCACAGTCAGATGATGGCAGACGCTTTCCGGGATGCACAGAGCTTCAAGCAGAAGTACAACACGCTGGAACGCCTGAAGCCTGTTATGGATGCTATGGATAAGGCGTTTGACGGTGCGGTATAAGGAGGGCTGAACATGGAGCAGATTATCACCTTAAAGGTAGACCTTGAACACCCGAACGAAGCGCACCACGCCATTGACGAGGCGGTCGAGGCCTACGAAGCGGACAAGCTCAAGTGGACGGAAGCAGAGCTCGCCAACGCGGAACTTACGGCAATGCGTATTATGAACCGGCTGTGTTTGGATGGGTATAGCATCGAATGGTGCAAAGCCACGGAAGCGTATGACTACAAGGCGGTTTCTGTTTGGCTTAGTAAACCGGATAATGAAAGCTTTAAGAGAAATGCAACGTGCTGTATCCGTTCTACTTATTTTGATATTTGGGTTGCCAAGTGTGTCTGCCTATGCCGAGCTACCGGCAGGGACGTGCCCGCCTTCATCACCAAAAAGGCTGGTGAGTGTTGGTGACGTACTTTTACAAAGCACCAAGCCGGAAGCGCAGGTTGAAGCTTGCAATGGCAGCGGGCGTGTCCCGGAACGAAGCCAACAAGGTGCTGTGGATGGAAAAGATGCTGAACCAGTGTTTTGAACGGCGCAATCGGGAAGCCAGAGAGAAAGACGGTGAACGCGATGAATAAATTCTGCGTTCGCTGTGGAGCGCTTCTTGAATCTCCGAACGCAAACCAGAAGTATTGTGCCGTTTGTGCACACAACGTCCAGCTTGAGCAGCAAGCGAAATGGAGACGTCGGAAGGGCAAACCCGAACGAGTGATGGGACTCTGCGCGTGGTGCGGTAAGGCGATGGTAAAGAAAACACCGGAGCAGAAATATCACAAAGATTGTGCCAGAAAGGCCGAAAGGTCATGCGCACCGTCTGGATATCAATTCAAGCTGCCAGAAAGGCAAAGACCGGCTCCGCCTAGATACAGCATCAAGCAAATAAACGACAAGGCAAAGTCGCTCGGAATGAACTACGGGCATTACAGTATGTTGCTTAGTCAGGGGAAGGTGGAGCCGCCCGATGAACGGTAAATACTACGGTCAGCGTGAAATCCGCTGGCACAGCCGGGAGAAGAAACGGCTGGAACGCATCAACAAACGAAAGGAGAAAGATGAAAGCACTCGTGGAAATCGTCCTGATCTGGGGCATTGTCTTAGCATTGATTCTCGCAGCGTTTCTGCTGAACTTCTGGCTTGTGCATCACATCGAGATTTTGGTCGGAGCTAAGGCGACATGGTACATCATTGGCGTTAGCGCTCTGATGGCAACCATTTGGATTTTCGGTGTTGGTAAAAAGGCATGACGCTGGAAGATGCAATGAGGGTCAGGTACTTTAACATCAACGACCTTAGCCGTAGATCGGGAGTATCAAGGCCGACGATTTACAGCATCTTGGGCAAGCGAAAGAAGCAGAAAAGTTCCGTTCGGGTCGATACGCTTCTAAAAATCGCAAAGGCGTTGAATGCAAAAATAGTCATCAACGAGAAAAAGACGAACGGATTCGACATTATTTTGAAAGAGGTGAAGAGAGATGAAAACAGTTAAAGGCACGGTGCTGTGCTGTATGAGCATTTCGCTTGCTATCGTAGCTCTTGGGTGCGGGAACGCCATTGAGAACGCGACGGACGGATGGGAGATGCTTGGATACACGTTCCTTGCTCTGGCTGTATTTCTTGTGGCTTTGATTTTAGCCGCAATTGGCGTAAGCGCCGAAAACGAGCGCATGGAGCAAGAGAGCCGGAAAATCAAGCGCATCCCGTATCACACAAACGAGTGGAGGGATGCCAAGTGAAGTGCCCGACGTGCGGAAGCGAGAAAATCAAAATCTATCGCAGCACATCATGCGAAGACAACATCATCCGACGGAGGCTCTGCGAAAACTGCGGCCATGCGTGGAATACAGTCGAAATCGACCTAGACCAGTGGAACTCCGTAACGAGGAGCTTCAGCAAGATGAAATATGTCATATCTCAGTTGGAAGCCCTTGTGGAAGAGATGAAGGCAAAAATCCTGAAACTTGGAGGTACGGTATGAACGAGATGTACGATTGCTCCGGCTGTTTTGATCGGTTCGGTGGCGTGGTTGAGCCGCCAGATGACTACTACTTTGCACCCAGAGCGGACGAAGAACCTGAATGGCAGCGGCCAGACGAAGTGGATTCTGTGTGCTGGGGAGATTGATTTTGTACAGCCAAGTTAAGCCAAAGTAAGAACAATGAAGCCTAATGAAGCCGAAGAAAGGAAACGTATGGACAACAGCAAAATCCATGAAGCTCTGATGGCTGTTCAGTCAGAGCTAAAAGCCCCGAAGGGGCAGATGAACAAATTTGGCGGTTATAAGTACCGCTCGTGTGAGGACATCCTTGAAGCGGTCAAGCCCATCTTGAAAGCGCATAGCCTTGTGTTGCGGCTTTCCGACAAGCCGGTTATCGTTGATAGCTGGCATTATATCGAAGCCACTGCAACAGTTGAATCGCAGGATGGTGCCACCTACACGGTGACTGCATACGCTCGTGAGCCTGAGTTTAAGAAGGGCATGGACGATTCGCAGATTACCGGCACTGCAAGCAGCTACGCCAGAAAGTACGCCCTGAACGGTTTGTTCTGCATTGACGATACGAAGGACGCTGACACGGACGAGTATCAAAAGCAGACGACAAGCAGAGCCAGCAAGCCTGTGCAGAAGCAACCGGAAGCGGAAACCATTCCCCCATGCGCTTGCTGCGGAAAGCAGTTGCGGCCTATTCAGTACAACAACCGCACCGTATCGCCGCTGGAAACCGCAAGAAGCACGAAGAAACGCTTTGGGCGCGTCCTGTGTTGGGACTGTGCTCAGAAACAGCCGAAGGAGGGCTAAACAATGCTTAACTCTATCGCAATTCAGGGGCGTCTGGTTCACACGCCCGAAGCTAAGGTCACGAAATCCGGCAAGGATGTTTGTACGTTCAGCATTGCTTGCGACCGCCAAAGCGGCGGTCAGAAAGAAACCGACTTCTTCAACTGCACCGCATTTGGCAATACGGCACTGTTCGTTTCCAAGTGGTTCCAGAAGGGGAGCCTGATTCTGGTGACTGGAAGCATCCAGACCCGGAAGTACACCGACAAACAGGGAAACAACCGCACCGCAACGGAAATCATGGCGAACAAGGTTGACTTTTGCGGTGGAAAGTCTGACAGCAAACCCGCTGATCGGGCGCAGGATGCACCGCAGAACTACTCTCAAGGTAACGCAGACGACTTCTCTGTGATTGACGATGATGGTTCGTTGCCATTCTGATTGGAGATGCGCATGAATCAGGAAGAAAAAACGCATTGGACGCAAGATAAAATCTTGCTGTATGTGAAAGCCTGTATGTCTGCCACTGGTTTAACCAGAATGCCATCAAGAAGTGAATTGAGCGAGTATTACGGAAACGACAAGTTGACAAATGCAATTCGCCGTTTTCCGGGTGGCTATTACAAAATAGCTGAAATCCTCAATGTCGAAATGAAAGAAAGCGAAACGCAATTCGGAAAGTATGGCGAAGACCTTGCTACAAAACTGCTGGAAGAACATGGATTTGCGGTTGAGCGAATGTCAACTAGATACGCCTATGACCTTTATGTTAATGGAAGCGTTAAGGTTGATGTGAAAACGGCAAGGCCGAGCAAAGCAAATAAGAGTTTTTGCTATTCGTTTAACCTTGAAAAACGCTTTCCGACTTGTGATGTTTACTTTTTGATCGCAAAGAGCGAAGAAAAAGAAAGCATCTACATAGTTCCTGCATCTATCAACCAGACGCAGATTGGGCTTGGCACTGGAACGACCGTGTATAGCAAGTATCAAGACCGATATGACATTATCGCTGATATGAGCAAGGCTTTTGCTTCTGCAAAGTCATGACCGCCTACCTTATATAAGAGCTGCGCTATCTGGCTGGACGGGCGTTTGGAAAGATGAAGCACTTGGGCGACATCACAAAAATTCACGGCGACAAGATAGAGTCTGTAGACTGCATCACGTTCGGAAGCCCATGTCAAGACCTATCCATTGCTGGACGCAGGGCAGGACTTGCGGGAGAACGCTCCGGGTTGTTCATGGAAGCGGTTCGAATCATAAAAGAAATGAGGTCAAGCACAAATGGACTGTATCCAACTTTCGCTGTTTGGGAAAACGTGCCCGGAGCGTTCAGTTCCAACGGAGGAGAAGATTTCAGAGCCGTGCTGGAAGAACTTGCCCGCGTGGAACAACCAGACGCTTCAATTCCTCGACCTTCGGGTAGGGGGGGCAGATGGAGAAAAGCTGGAGCAATCGCTGGAAACGGATGGTCTCTGGCTTGGCGACAGCTCGACGCTCAATATTGGGGAGTCCCCCAGCGTCGAAAGCGAATCGCTCTTGTCGCAGATTTTGGAGGACAACGTGCCGCAGAAATACTATTTGAGCGCACGGGCGTGTCAAGGGATTCTGACGAGAGCATCAAGGCGTGGGAAGCAACTCCCGGACATTCTCAGGCAAGCCCTTCTGGATGTGATCGAACAAGCGAAAAAGTCGTCTATGACGCAAGAGGAAACGGTGACGGCAGAACTTGTCCAACCATAACAGGCGACCACGAAAACAGAATCACAGATTACACGGCCATTGCAATCGAACGCAAGACTTTCAACGAACAGTTGTTCAGTGGCTACAAAGAAAGCGACAAATGCTCAACCTTGAAAGCGAAAGCAGGAAACATCGGCAATGGTAGCGAAAGCCTAGTCGTAGAGAAAACCTCTATTGCGGTCGATGGGTATAACGGAGCTGTTACAGGAGAAAAAACAGCAACGCTTACCTGTAAGAACGATGGGTCAAGTTCTGGGCCGTTAATTGCGGAAAAAACCATCCATTGGATTGTTCGCCGCTTGACACCTGTTGAATGCGAACGGCTGCAAGGCTACCCTGACGATTACACCAACATTGGTGATTGGACGGATAGCAAAGGCAAGAAACACAAATACGCTGACAGCCCAAGATACAAGGCTCTTGGCAACTCAATCGCTTTGCCGCAATGGTTTTGGCTGGTGCAGAAGATGCGCCCTTACCTGAAAGAAAAGCCTACGCTGGGTAGCCTGTTCGATGGTCTGGGCGGTTTCCCTCTGGTCTGGCAAAGAGCATACGGCGAAGGCACTGCACGCTGGGCAAGTGAAATCGAAGAGTTCCCGATGGCTGTAACAAAAAGGAGATTTGGCGAAGAATGATTACTTGTTGCAAAGACTGCATATCACGCCACCAAGCCTGCCACGACACTTGCGAGAAGTATAAGGCAGAGAAAAAAGACTTCGAGGAACGCAAAGCATTCGTGTATGAGCTGAACCACAGCCAAAGCGTGTACCACCGTGACTATGAGGACAAGCACCGGGAACGTGGCAAGAAACGGTTTCTCGGAAGTGAATTTAGAGGTGAACGAGGATGAGCAAGGCAGTACTTATTAGCATCCGGCCTGAGTGGTGCAAGAAGATTCTCAGCGGCGAAAAGACTGTGGAAATTCGCAAAACAAGGCCAGCTCTGATGCTGGAGCCTTTCAAGGTTTATATCTATTGTACTGCAACATGGAGCGGTAACCTTTTTACCGACATCCTCATCTGGAACAAGGATGAATGGAACCGATGGAAATATCTAAAAAGACTTGGCCGGGTCATTGGCGAGTTTACTTGCAGCAAGGTGGATGTTGTTCAGCGGCATGGTGCCGGCGATAATTTCGATTATTGCTATCTTTTGCCAAATGTGTATAGTTCGCTTATTGAGCTTGGACATGACGATGTGGTTGCTGCTGCACTGGCCGTCAAAAACTCTCGCGTCCCGGAGGCTGAACTGAACGCCTACGGAAAATCTGCGCCGGAGCTGTTTGCGTGGCATATCTCTGGCCTGAAGATTTATGACCAGCCGCGCGAGCTTCGGGCGTTCACGGGTTTGCAAAATACTCGGTTTGGTATGCGGCCTGTGGAAATTACTAGACCGCCACAAAACTGGCGCTACGTTGAGGAGCTTCACGCATGAACACCGGCAAGCAGTTTGAAGCAGACTTCAAAGCATCCGTCCCATCCGATGCGTGGTTCTACCGTCTGAAAGACAGTGCTGCCACCTACTACGGCGGCAACGAGAACCTGTCCTTTTCCATCGACAACATCTGCGACTTCCTTGTGTACCGATACCCGATGAACCACCTGTTTGAACTGAAAACTATCGAAACGCCCTCTATCCCTCTGGAAAAGGTGTTCGGCAAGTACGACAAGGCAAAGTGCAAGTACCGCAAGGAAAATCACATCACTGACATGGTGGAAGCAATGGGGTACAGTGGCCAGACCGCCCATGTGATAGTCAATTACAGGGCAGTCAACCGCACCTTTGCAATCCCTGCCAGCAAGGTTCTGGCGTTCCGTTACAACGAGAGCCGGAAGAGCATCCCTTGGCAGTGGGCAGAACAAGAGGGGATAGAGGTCAAAGCAAAAAGGCTGCGTGTCCATTGGCGATATGACGTGGATGGGCTACTAAAGAGATTGGAGAAAGAACATGAGCATGAAATGTGACCGTTGCGGTGAAACATTTGAATATCCAGAGTTCTCCATAAGTGAGCGAACACAAAGAGTAGAAAACAATTCTATTTGCAGGTGCATTACAAAGAAAAATAGGAAAATTCTTATCTATTCAAATGACCCGTTTTTTCTTTGCCCATCTTGCATGGCAAAGCTGAACGACTGGCTGAAAGGAGAACAGAAGTGAGCAAGCGGAAATATCTTGATGTTGAAACCCTGAAGCAGCATCTTTTCATGGAGGCCGCTCTGGGCTACATCAAGACATTGGCTGATGTGAGCAGGGTTATTGATGCTCTTCCTGAAGCTGACCCGCAGGAAATGGCCAGCCAGCTCTGGAGAGATGCAAAGAAAGACCCGCCCGCCCCCATGATGGATGTCGTTGCATATTGTGCCGACGGCTCTATCCTGACCGCATTTCGGTATGAAAGCGGAGACTGGGCGGAGAGCAGTGAAAATCTGATGTTGGATGATGTCACCCACTGGATGCCTAATATCACAGGCCCTGAACTAGAGGAAAAGAACAATGAATAAATTCGGCAACTGCCCCCTGTGTGGCAAACAGGTCAAGCCAACCAACCTCCGCAAAATCGCACGGCAAAACCAGTTATATGGCTTTCGCATGGCTCTGGATGGCATCGCCGCTACATGGGGCGCACTGATTCAGAACCTTCGGTGCGATGCAGACCTGACCGATGAACAGGTGCAGAAAATCATCCGCATTGGTGACAGGTACTGGGAGATGGTCGGCAAGTTCAAAGAAGAGGACATGACACCTGACGAGTTTGCAGATTACATCACAGCAAAGTCGGAGCAGGTCGAAAAAGAGCTGAGAGAAAGGTGGAGCTAAGAATGTTTGAGTTTGCAACTCGCTGGCTGGTCTGCCTAGTCCTGCTGGCGGTGGTAGTTCAGTCCGAACGGACAATCAAAGACGCGGCAGACAACCTGTTTGAAGAGCGTCAGGCAATGCTCGTCTGGCTGTTCGTCAACGTGTGTCTGGCCGTTTGCACGGCTGTTGTGATGGGGTGGAAATAAAAATGGCGAACATCATTTTGAAAGCACTCTGCTTGCCACTTGTTGCACTGGTTACGATTTCTGCCTATATGACAACCAGAATAGATTGGCGTAATGACGATTGGCCGCTAATGGTATGTATTCTGGTAAGTATGGCACTTTCAACTGTATTTGCGCTGATTATTTGGTTGAGGTAAATGATGATGGACAACGAACTTTACTGCCCGATGAAGATGACCAGCAATCCGCTTGGTCGGTGCGTCTGCGAGAAAGAAAAGTGCGCATGGTGGCGGCAGTTGGACAACTGCCGTTCCGTCTGTTGGATTGCACGGAAGCTGGACAGCATCGAAACAAAGATGAAGAGGTGAGAACATGAAAAAGCAAATTTACCTTGTTCTTGAAACCGAAGCGGACGAGGATGACAAGAGCATCCGTAGCGATATTGAGCAAGAACTTGGAATGGCTACTCATTATTTCAAAACCTGCTCTTATAGCGAAATCGGGTTTGAGGGCTTGTGGAGAAGCACATTAGAACAACCACCTAAGAAAGAAGATGCAGATGAAAACGGCTATGTGATGGCGATTGCTGGGCCGATCACAAAGTCTGGTTGCGTAGGTTACCCATATAAGTGGTTGTGGAATGGCGTTGCAAAGCATCCATACGCATACCCTGTTTGGAAACCCATCAAGGAGGTCTGATACATGGCAACACCCCCGAAGCGTGGTCGTGGCAGACCGCCGCTGACCGAAGCTGAAAAGAAAAAGCGTGAGAAGCGGGCGCAAAAGGCGAAAGAAGAAGCCGCTGCGAAGCGTGAGAAAGAGCGAGAGAAAAAGAAACAACAGATGCTTAACAAGCGGAAATCTATCCGCTCACAGGTGAGTAAAAAGGTGAAAGAACAACAGGAGCTGGCAATCACAAGGTCTAAGATGCTGAACACAGGCGATTTGCAGTCAAGAATCGGTGATGAAGAGGACAAGAAGGTCATCGGCATGATTGCAGCCAAGTATTTTGGCGACCTTCCGAGCGTGGACATGAACAACCCAATTGAAGTGCAGCAACGCCTTGACTTCTTTTTTGACGCTTGCATCGAAGCCAGAATTTCCCCTGTGGTGGAATGGATTGCATTGGTGCTGGGCATCGAATGGGTGAGCCTGAAGCAGATTATGGCGGGCAAACGCCGTGACGACAGCTTGCAGCAGAAGTACATCCTAAAACTGATTCTGCAAATGCAGTCCATGTGGGCGTACAACGGTATGTATGGTCAGGAGAACCCGGCAGAGTGGATTTTCCGAGCCAAGAACTATTTTGGTATGCGTGACAACGTGGAAGTCACCGTTGCGCCGCCTGAACAGCCGTTGGGCGATGCCCAGAGTGCAGAGCAGTTGGCTCAGAAGTACCAGACGGCTTTGCCGAAAGGGATTGACGTGGAGTACAGAGAGGTGACAAAGAAGTGAAAGAACTCATTGTTTTCTTTTTAGTATCTTGGGCGGTCGCCTTTTTGATTATCAACAATTTTAACGATAAGGAGTAAAACATGAAAAAGGTAGCAACTATTATTTCTTCTGTGGTAGCAGCATTTTTTGTTGCAGTGGTTCTTTTGCTGTGTTTGGAGAGAGTGCCTGTTGGTTATGTTGGAGTTGTTTATTCGGCACGAGGCGTTGAGCAGAACACATTGTCGCAGGGCTGGCACTTTCTTTCTCCCATGAAGCACGTTAGCAAGTTCCCTATCAGCCAGCAGCAACTTATTTTTTCGGATGACCCGGCAGATTACAACGCAAAAGAACACGCAGATTGGCATATTGACGCTCCTGCAAGCGGTGGAATGGTTGGAGTAAACCTTACCGTAAATTATAACTTCATTCCAGACCGTGTTGTTGAACTTTACAGCCGTTTTAACGGAATGGATGGTGAAACGCTTGTGGAAAGCCGCATCCAGAACAGCATTATCGCCTACGTCAAGGAGGTAACGCCCCAGTTTTCTGTAATGGATATTTATTCTGAAAAGAAAACGGAAGTAAACAACGCAATCACAAATTATTTGAACGAAAAGCTTACCAATGAATACGGAATCAACGTTTCAAGTGCCCTCGTGATTGACGTAGAGCTGGATGACACCCTAACCGAAAAGATTAGAGCGAAAGAACAAGCAAAGCAGGACGCTGAAATCGCTGAGCTGAACAAGCAGACTGCTCTTGCACAGGCTGAGACGGACAAGGTGAAGGCTCAGACGGAAGCCGATGTGAAAGTGATCGAAGCACAGGCAGAAGCAGAATCGAATCGTATCGTGTCGGAATCCATCACTCCCGAACTGATTCAGATGAAAGAAGCTGAAGCCAGACTGAAGCACGGATGGGTTACTGTCAATGGAGCAGATACAGTCGTAACAAAAGCTGATTGACTGGGAACATAATCCTTGCAAAATCAAAGACTGGAAAGCCAACAAAGAAATCCTGTTCAAGGATGTTGGGGGAACGAGCAATGAAAATCATTACATATCCTGACGGTCGTTCGGAACAGGTTGGAACGCCATTAGAACTAGCGCAGTTTATGCTTGGTTTGATTGAATATCAAACTATGCAGAAGTTCAAGAATCTGATTGATTCTATCCCACAGCAAATTGAACCACAGCAGATTGAAAGCCCAAATAAAAAACGCGCATCTAAAAAGAAAGCAGGCGAATCTAATGCAAACTGACAGAGGAATCTACCACAAGCGAGTATGCGATCGCTGCGGAGCGGTTCTGGGCGGCAGGATGATGAACCCTGACGAATACTTCAAGGACTGGGCGTGGCGTAGGGACACAGGCGACCTGTGCCCGGAGTGCTATGCAGAGTATAAGCGAGTGATCGGGCGGTTCAACAGGGGAAAGAGAGGGCAGAAAAGATGAAAAGATGCTCTGTATGGCGTTGCAAACAGTGCGGCATGGTTATCTACAGCACCGAAGATGCGAAAATTCCTGACAATGCGTTTGACGAACTTTTTAGCATTGAAACCGTTTGCAATAACTTAAAAGGGTTTAATTTACCGAGCGTAAAATTCACGCATAAATGCGACCCGCAGACAATAGGCTTGTGTGACTTTATTGGATGGAGGAAGTACGAATGAACTTCTACTGCACCACCGAACATTGCTCTTGCATGGGCATCAAACAATTCTCCGCTGGCAAAACTGTCCGATGCACAGCAGAATCCTGTGAGAACAAATCCGAGCCATCCTGCGGTTCTTGCAAATGGTACGCGGAGCCGGAGGGCGTGTGCGTAAACGACCAGTCAGAACACGTTGCAGACTTCGTGTGGGACGAACGTGGATGCAAGGAATGGGAGAAGAAAGATGACAGCAGGGGATAAAATCAGGAAGCGCAGGATTGAACTGCACGTCAAGCAGAAAGACCTTGCGAACAGAATCGGTGTAACAGCCGCTTTCATATCGGCTATTGAGTGTGGGAAACGTAAATGTAAAGAGAGGTGGCTTTTCAGAATCGCAGCCGTCCTTGACTGCACCATATATGATTTGCAAGATGACGAGCCTAAAGGCTTGATTGACCCCGCTAATGACGACTTCGGAGCGGTCTGCAACTGCGCCGTCCGCTACTGCTTGGGCAGACGGTCGTATATGCCTAGCCTTGTTTGCAGATACATCACACCGCTTCTGCCGGAGCTGACTGACACGACGCTTGGTTGCTTTGAACGTGAAATTGCAGAGCACAAGCGGACAGGCTTTTTTGGCGATTCCTGCGATTATGAGACGTGGGATGCGTTTTACAAGGCGGTTTGCAATGAGATTGAAAGGAGAAAGAAAAATGTCTTTGTTTGAAATTGTACTCGGTTTTGTCTTGACGACAATGATTGGTTTTGTGTTTGTTTTACCGATTTATTTGATCGAAAAATATATAGTTCTTAGAACTTTGGACAAATACATAGACAACGTAATCTTGAAAGCCATTGCGGTTGTAGCAGTCAATGTTCTTTTCTTTCTCGTTGGGTTTGCAATCATCTTTAGCGTTTATGGTTATAAGTGTTGATAACACGATTTGAAGAAGGGACGAACAATGAAAGTCAGACCGATTGATGCAAATGCACTTAAACGTTATTTTTCCGATAGGCAGATGAAGTATGTAAGCGTGGATGAAGCTGATTACACATTCAACGCCTTGATGTTCGATGTGCTCGGAGACGTAATAACAGCTATTGAAAATGCACCAACAATCGAGGTGAAAGACAATGGCTAACACGCTTTGGCATCCAGCAAGCGAACCACCACGAGAGCGGACACAGCCTTTGTTGCTTGCGACCAAGACAACGTGGCGCGATAAAGATGGAAAAATGTTGCAAGGATTCTCACCGACAGCGTACTTTCTAGGCTGTTACGCAGACGGTCAGTTCTGGGATGAGATAGGCGAGAGACTGCCGGATAACGTGACGGTCACACATTGTATGCGCATTTATGCGCCGGAGGGTTGACAGATATGAGACCGATTGATGCAGATGCGCTGCGCCAGAAGATTGAAAAATGCGCTTTGGACGCAGACAGAGCTAGTTCGTTTTCGAATCCCGATGGAGGAGCTTTCTACGATGAGGTGCTGGATGCTATTGATGCAACGCCGACTATTGACCCGAACATTCAGTGTCCTGTGACGCATTGAATGACGTTTCCGATGGTATAGGAGGGCTTATGGGAAACAATATCGTTGTTACGCAAGATATGATTGACACATTCACGACAGAAATGTGGGAAGCATACCAAAAGTACGGCGATGATGAAGAAATCGTTCGCATCATGATGGACGGCATCATGTGTGAAACCTTAGAAAAGCTGGGATTTGCAGAAGGTGTGGAAATCTTTAACGAAGCACCGAAATGGTATGCGTAAGGAGCAGTAAACATGACGAACAAGAAGTTTGGCATCATCATTATGGACTTGAGCCTTTTTGATTTCGGGCCGAACCCGCCTTGCGGGTACATCAAGGCAAAACATATCCGCCCAGCGTACGGCAAAGGCGCAAGGCCTGTAAAGGCGCATAAGCGAATCACGAGAACGAGAGAGGGATTTAGAAAGTGAAAAAGCTTAAATTTCCTGAAGATTTCTTTGCATACGACAACCCGGACTGCCCTGATAAGGATATTGAAAAAGCCGTGAACAGGATGAAGAACTGGATGAAGGGCGAGACTTACAAGAGCAACCCTTGGTTCTTTATGGCAGCTGGTAACTATCTGATTGTCGGTTTGATTGCTGAGGACGGGCAGAAAACAATCTACGTTGCACGGCAGTATTATGAGATAGTCAATATTCCGGGCGAAGGCTGGCTGCGTGAATCTGACGCTGAGAGCCTGTTTTGATGGGGGATAGGTATGGACAAAAAACGAGACAGTTTTACATTCCAACGATACTACTTTGAAGCCATCTCCACTCTCAGAAGTAAAGAGAAGTTGGAGCTCTACGATGCAATATGTGCATACGTTTTTGAAGAAAAAGACGCAACTTTGAACTCAAAAAAAGCAGAATCTTGTTTTATTTTGATTAAGCATCTGCTCGATGAAGAGTGGAAAAGAAGCGATATTGCGTCAAAAGGATGGTCTACACGAAAGTCAGCTCATCCTCATGTCATAAATGAGATGAAAGTCAGCTCATCTATGAGTTCAAAGTCAGATGACAATGAACCCATTGTATCAACTGACAGTCAGACGAACGTCAAGACCCTGCCGGAGAGTGCAGTCAAGAAGAAACCTGACATCTTCTCCGCCTTTGCTCATGGCGATAAAGCCCTGCTGGAATCCCTACGAGAGTTCGCACAGATGCGTACAAGAATCAAAAAGCCTATGACAGACCGGGCGAAGCAGATGCTCTGCAACAAGCTGGAAAAGTTTGATCGTCATGACTGGAAAGCCATTCTCGACCAGAGCATCTATGCCGGATGGCAGGACATTTACGCATTGAAGCAGGATGACCAGTACGAGCAAAGTACGGAGATGGAGTTTCCTAGACTATGACAATGGACGTTCAAACGGTATTTATCGGTGCGCTGATGCTCTGCAAACCGGGCGTTGTGGATGAAATCATACCAGACCTTGAACTTGACTTGTTCAGACCTGAGCTGAGAGACGCTTTTGCGGCTGTTCAGGGCTATTGGACGGCTAGGGGTAAGATAGATATAGTCGAGATAAACACGCAGCATCCAGACGTAGTGCAGACGCTCTTGGCGTGTGTACAAACCTGCGAATCAGAGTGTGTACGAATTGACAGGGAGCAGATGCAGCGTTGGGCGCAGCTTATCAGAGAACAAGCTGCACTTACTCGTGTGCAAGGTCTGGCATTTCAGATGACCAGTGAGCTTACCGACTATTCTGATCTATCAGACATCTACCAGCAGATGGGCGAAGCGATGAGCCTGAAAGCTGAGGAAGAAGATGCGTGGACATACGAGGATGTGCTGAACGACTATGTGCTTCACATGGATGAGAAGCCTGTGTATATCAAGACAGGCCTAGAGCGTCTGGATGAAGCGATGCACATCTCACCGGGCGATTTCATCATTATCGGCGGCAGGCCGTCTGCGGGCAAGACAGCCCTGTCTCTGCAAATAGCCGCAAGCATGGCAAAGCAAAACTATACCGTGTACTATTTCAGCTTGGAAACCAGTAAACGCAAGCTTGGCGCACGTCTGATGGCCAATCAAATATACTGCCCTCTGGACACGGTGAAAAATAAGGCGGTCAGCTTGAATGAGATTGACGGACAAGCAAAAAACATGAAGATGCCATTATACATCCGCTCCGCTGCCGGAAAGAACGTTGCGTGGATGAAGGCTCAGGCTCTTCGTAAAAAGGCCCAAGTCATTTTCGTAGACTATCTTCAACTCATCCATGAAACAGGCGCAAAGGACAGATATGCCGCCATTACGGCCATATCCATTGCCTTACACGAACTGGCGCAGACCACAGGCATTGTCGTGGTGGCATTAGCACAGCTTAATCGAAACCCATCCAAGCCCGGAGCAACGCCTACCAACTCCGACTTGCGAGAGAGCGGACAGATTGAACAGGACGCAGATGCAATTATTCTTCTGTCCGGCGATAACCCCGACAAGTACCTGTTCCGGCTAAGCAAGAACAAGGAAGGTGAAATAGGCGACCTTCCCATCACGTTTAACAAGCAGATTCAACGTTTTCAAGAGTATACTTGGATGGATTGAGCACATGGGCTGTCAGCAATGGCAGTCTTTTGTTTTTGCCAACTCCACGAGAAAGCCTGCTTTAAGGCGTTTTGGATGCTAGGCGATAACTTTATCGACTTCATCACGAAAACGCGCCACAGACGCTCGTAGGCGGCTCTCAGTTGATGCTAACGGTATATCTCAAACCAGACCATGCAATCAGACCGGTGCAGGAGCGTGGAAAACGGCTTTTTAGGGTCAGACGTGAAGTTATCGGGTCAATCAGAAAAACGCGGCAGACAGGCTCCTATACGCCTTTCCCACGATGATAGCAGACAGATAAGCGGATGCAGCGGCTATTTGTCAAATCGCATGGATGGTTGAGACAAAAGCAAGATTTGTGAGACGAAAAAAACGCTTCGACTATCACTTTCGGAAACGGCTTTCAAATTTTTGTCCCCTTTCCCCCTTGTTTCCTCTTTCCCCCTTTTGCCCCCCTCTTCCCCCTACAACCCCTATTACCCCCTATAATCCCCCTATCATCTTCCGTGCTCCCCCTTTCCCTCCCCGTGTGTTTAGCGCGTCCGCGGGCGTTATATGCGCGAGCGCGCGCGTTGACGGAGCCGGGTGTGCCACGATAGTTCAAAAATGAATAAATAACAGTTATGCGAAATTGCAAACTGGTTCTTTCTCCCTGCAACCCTCTATCTCCAAAGCTATACCGTTAGCCAGCAAAGCAGACAGTAGGCGGGAGCTTGCGTGAGGTTCGGACTGGTGAATGGTTTACGACTATTTCACATGGAGAATTGACTTCATTTTGCAGTTGGTTGAATATGTAGAAATGTTGCATAACTGTATGAGCGGTTGATTGCAGATTGAAAGCGTCTGACCAGCCGCATAGTCTTATTTGATAGTTAAAAGTATTGAGGTATTTGCCGAATGGATAATCCTAGTTGGCTGGTATGATATGATTGCAGTTGTCGGTAATTAAACCTGAGAAGAACGAGCCGAATCGGATGATACGACTATTCCAGCAGAATAATAGTTAAAAAGATTGAGTAATTATCTGCGACTATTATAATAAGTACGATTATTAAAGATTTTGAGGTAATGTGATGTGGATTAAAATTGACATGCGTCTTAACATATATTGATTTTGGGAGTGTCTGATGACTTAGCGACTATCGCACCTCTCTTTCTCTAAAAGGCGAACGACTATTTCACACAAAAAATACAAGTTTATTTTACGATGGTTCGTAAGAAAATTCTATGACTATTACTCTGCGACTATCAGCGAGCTACTCGTTACTATACAATATATAGGACTTTCAAAAGCTAGTCGTCTGACGACTTTACGACTATTCCACGACTATTTTATTGGAGAAATTACGACTATTGGCTACGACTATTCCAGCTGGAACGCTACGACTATTGCTGACCTCTATTAGCTATCGGGCGAAAGCCCGAAAAGAGCTGCGGCGCAAGCCGCCAGTGGTTCCGCGCCGCCCGCCGCGCTCCTGCTGCTGGACTGCCCCGCCGGGTGGAGGGTGCCAGCCGGTGCGCCCTGATTGCTGACCGGTGCCAGACTGCAAGCCGCCGGGCGTTGGAAGCATCGAGACGTTGACCCCTCAGCAGGTGCAGCACTTGCCAGCGATCCACACACGGCAGGAGCCGACCCCGCCGGGCTTGCATGGTCTGCGGTGTGCTGCACTGTCTGGCATGGATCTATAACAGGGGCACACCGTTGCGCCCTTATATACCTTATTATAATAGGGCGGCTGCGTTGACCTGTACGGCGTCAGGCGTGGCGCTGGTATCTGGTATGTACTGGAGGTGTTGCGTTGCTGTGATATGCTCTAACGTGGTGCAGGCGGTATTATAGCCGCTTGTGTCGGTCTGGTATCTGCGGCGGTAGAATGTGGTAAATTGCAGGAAACGCCCCTGTAAAGCCCTGTGCGTTGTTTTGCGGCGTGGGCGGTATAACTGCATAGATGATATAAAAACCACTGTAAACGCTTGTATGGGGCTGCGCCGCAGCAGGGCAAAATAAAAGCCCTGCACCCTCAGAAGATGCAAGGCAAAAGAAAAGCCCCGCCAGCGTGGGCGGGGTGGATTTAAGTTAATTCCAAGAAATTTTTCCTTCGTTTTCCAGCCTTCTTAAGTATTTATATTTGTATCGGCCTTCTACGCTTGTAGAACAATGATATTTTTCATCGTATCTGTAAGGGTATGCTCTCCCTGAATCTCCAACGATGAATTGCACTGTGTCGTCATCGTTAAGGTAGTAGGTGCGGCCGTCTTTTGATTTTATCTCCTTATACTCTTTCATTTTTTTGCGCTCCTTTCTTGTGCGGGCTTTCTGCTTTTAGTATATCATACTGCAAGCCCTAAAAACAGGACTTGCAAAAAATATTTTTGCCCTTTTGGGCTGGGGCGGGGTTGCTTTGCGGTGCAGCCCCGTTAAAGTGTCCAATCGGCGTTACTTAGACGCCTTAAATAAGGCGCTGAAGAACCAGAAGAAAAACAGGATACAAGATATCATGCGTGCACCCCCTTAAATACGCCCTTCGGCGGTTTTGTCGAAAATGTAGTGCGAACCGCTATCACTCCGACGCACAAAAACATCATTTTTCCAGCCGTCGGAAACGATGATTTGCAACATGGTTAGCATACCGTAATAATATGATTTATCTTTTGTTGTTTTTTGGTGTTGTCCGGCTTTATCAAGCGAAGCAAGCGCATAGTTGAATCTTTTTTCGTCAATCATGTTATAACCTCCCTTATACCACGCTAAACCGCTTGTAGCTGGTTTTGCTGCTGCATTCTGCGTATACATCCGGGTGCAGCGTCTTGAGTAGCTTGCTATCGAGCCGGACGGAAGAAACATCTTTGTAAATGGCCTTTGCGGTGCCTTGTACCATCTCCGACGCACCGTGCATCATGTCGATGATTTCAGCCTTTACGGCGTCATTCATTGCTTCAAGTTCTTCAATGAGCCGCTTATTTTCGCGGTATGCGTTCACTTTCTTTTCAAAATCAGTCATTTTTACACCTCATTTAATAGCAAATGTATTCAACGGATTCCCAATATTCGTCATTTTCGGCGTTCCAAGAACGGATTTCGGTTTTTTTAATTCGTTTGATAACGTCGTAGGCGTGGCCGTGATATACGGCATACCGATATTTTGCAGTATCTAATGCGCCAGCTTTAAGCAGCTTTGTACGAAATTCTTTTGTCATTGTATTACCTCCTTACTGCTCCGCCCGATTGTTGAGCCAGACCAGACAGAGAAGAAAGCCGGAAATCATGCCGCCCACATACCAGAGGGCGGCCCACTGGGTTGCATCGAGTACCAACATATTACTGCACCCCCTATCACATAATCTGGAACAGTGCAGACGTGCGGGCGGTGACGGCGTATAGCTTGCCGGTGGTGTTGCCCTTTACCAGTACGCCCGTAACGCCATAAATGCCGGTGCTGTATGCGATGGTCTCAAACCCGCATTCTGCAACGCGGAGTGCGTCAATCTCGGCAAAACGCTTTTTGGTCAAGTCCTCTGCGGCGTTGGTGGTAACATAGCGGCGGATGTCTTTTAATGTGGTTTTCATGGTTTTTGTCCTCCTGTTTTGTGGTGGTGTAAATAAGTTTGTTTACTGCCTATATTGTAAACAATTTTATTTCTTTTGTCAAGGGGTTTACACATAAAAAATAAACATTTTTGTTTACAATAATTTTGTCCGTTTGGGCGTGCTCTATCGGACGCACCCCACGCCCTCCAGCGCCCGCCGCCGGTACGGTCTGCCCTGCTGCCTGCCGTGTGCCGTCGTTCCGGGTGCGCTGGGGCTGGGGTCTCCACCTCTGGGGTATATAGGGCGAGCCGGGGGTGGGGTGGTCGACACCTCGCGTAGAAAAAATTCAAAAAAGGCGTTTTCCGGGGTTCGTGTTGCCAACACCCACCCCACCTTCACAAAACGAAACCCATCCGATTGTGCGAGTCTCCAAAAATTCCGAAAAATACAAAAAAGACCCCTCTTCCGGTCTAATCTGTGCTATACTTGACCGTAAGAAAGGGGCATTGTGAAATGGCAAAACTCGTAAAATGTAAACACTGTGGCGCAAAGATAGCGGCTACCGCTAAAACCTGTCCGCAGTGCGGTGGGGAGAACACGCCGCCGAAGCCAGCTTATAAGCGGTTGTGGTTCAAAATTCTTATGGCAATGTTCGTATTGGCTTTTATTATGGATTTGATAAGCCCTCGTAACAAAACGGATACTGCGACTAGTTCTGAAAGCGAAAAACCAACATCATCCGTTGCATCATCTGCAAAGGCAGAATCCGAAAGTTCGTCTGCTACTTCGGAAGAACCTGTGAAAGAGGACGACTCTTTTATTCTAGTTGATGAAGTTCTTGGCGATTACGGAAAAGAAGAAACGAACAAGAGTGGTTATAAATATATCTGGTACATGGTTCCGGCTGGCACATACGAAGTTGAGAATCAAAACAAAGAAGCTACAGTATTTGTGGTGTCTGATGCAAACTCTGATGATGTGAGCGACGTGCTTAAATTTGAAAAAGCTGGTGAAAGGCAGAATGTTACCGTTAAAGACGGTTATCATATCGAACTTTCGATTAGCACGGAAATTCTATTAACGCCAGTTAAATAAATGGAGAAATACAAAATGAGCTTTATAGGAGCAATAGGAGCCATCGCAGACCTCGTAGAGGAATAATCGCATAACACAAAAAGCCAGCGGCTAGATGTTCTCTAACCACTGGCTTTTCTTATTGGTTATTTACTTCTTCAATGCGCTGGTCACGTTTGGCATCGGCATCCAATAGTTAACGTCACGCATGACAATCTTGCCGTTGTCGCACAGGTGCGGTCTCAAATCGCCGTATTCGTCTGCTTCGTAGGAGAGATAGCCACACGCAACCTCTTTGCCGTTGCAAGCGATCACTCGCCCATTGTAGGTTTCTCCAACGTCAGGCGTTCTCCAAAGCCACTCCATGTTTTCCAGAGTGTCGCTAATGTATTCTTCAAGATTTTCGTACTTATCGCCGTTAACCATATTTATTCTCCTTTCACATGGGCATCTGGATCTGACCGTTTGTGACCTGAACTAGCATAACAGAGTTCGCACACGGTCTCCACTTCTTGATGTACTCGACAGCTTCATCGAACCGCTTCTTTGGCACGTTGTTTCGACTGTTTACGTTAAACCAGTCCTGAATGTCCCGGTTGCATTCCATGAACAACTTCTGAGAGACGCTACGGCTCTTGTAGGCCGGGCTGTCCATGCCGCCAAGAGCGTTGATGACCACTGTGTTCACGACACGCTTCAACACACGCTGCTGGTTGTAGTCGATGGTCATAGTATTCTCAAGAGCGGAAATACGCTGCTCCTGTTTCATGGTGCGCTGGTCAATCACAAGGATTGCTTGCAGTTCCTTAGAAAGCCCTGCGAACTGGTTGACGGACACGTTTTTCTCAAGGTCAATCAGTTTCTGGCGAATCTCCATGCCCTCAGGTGTCCGCTGAATCATTGCAATATGCTTTGCCATGTCCAGAGTGATAACGTGCTCTGTACGAGTAGTATACGGATTTTTCGGATTATTGGTTGCGCATTTTTGAGCGACCAATGAATAGTCCGTACCTTCGACAAAACCATACTCGCACATACGAGGGAACCAGTCTTTGTATGCGGTCTTGATTTTGAGCCGCTCGTGCAGCTCCCGACCCAGCACTACCTTTTCGCCAGTGTCAGTGTCATACACAGGGATAACATCTTCGGAGAAGATTCGGATGGTTTCAAGATTATTATTCATAGAAATTTGACCTTTCTATCTTGCGAGAGTAGGCCATCTCTGGTATAATAACCCAAAGAGGGTCTATACTCTCTGAGTGTTTCATAAGACGTTCGCTGTGGTCGGCAAACTTTAGCGTGCGTCTTATTCTTTTTCATCGGTCTCTGGGATGGGATGCACTTCAAAGAACGTGTCACGGATGGCTGCGGCCTGTGCGACCTTGTGTTCGGTGCAATAGGCTTTCAGCCACTGGAACTGCCGTTCGGTCAGCGCAACAGTGAACGTGTGATTGTGGCGTTCGAGATAAGGACTGTACATAAACTCACCTCCCTTCATGTGGGTGCAACCAGTATACGCAATATGTTGTGGCTTGTCAATTACGCAAACGCTTAATGTAGTACTGGTATCTGTACAAAATCTAAAAGTTTGTAGACTTGCACAAAACTCAGTCCTTATTTTTGGCTGCTCCCGCTTCGTACCCTGCCCGGTAGTTCAGTTCGGACAGCTTGCCAAGCGCTTCTGCGTACTCCCTGTCCTCGCTGGTCGGCTCTTTGCCGTGGGCAAGGGTTTTCAGAAATTCTTCGGTTTTCGTTGGAAAGTTCATGTTTTTTTCTCCTTTTCTATTGCAGAAGCGGTCTGCTTCTGCTATAATAATTGACAGAAACCGAGACTGCGCCCTTGGTTGCGCAGCTTCTGTTTTGTGGTGGAATAGGTCGTCAGTGCTACTTTGGACGGTGGGGCTGACGGCCTATTTTTTATGCCACAAAGGATAAATCTACCGTTGTTGGCTGATTCATCGTGTGTTCTGCTGTCTTAGATTATAGACGCTTGGTATATAGTTGTCAACAGCCCAATTTGTATAATTTGTACGTTAAAACACGTTTTAGTGTACATTTTTGATAGTGGCTTTGACACTTTAATGTGTTAGAATTGGGGCGGAAATTTATAGTAAAACTTGATAATACGATAATTATACAAGCTGTAAACTAACACAAAAAAGTGTTGATAAAAAAGTGACCCTAATGATAGTAAATAAAATTCCCTATTGACAAACCAAACAAAATTATTTACAATGTAATCAGAAAGGGTGACATGAAATGGGGAAATACAAAAAAGTGACAGAAAAAAAAGAGCCTTTTAATGTTTCAACGAATGGCGTAGAGATAGTTAAAGAACTTATGAAGCAGTATGGCATAACAACAGCTTATATTGCCAATGAAGCTGGCTTCACTTCAAGACAGGCTTTGTATCAGTGCTTTAAGAATGAGAGCTTAAATCTTTCTAGCTTTTATAAACTCCTAAAAGCTATGAATTATCGAATCGTGGTTGAACCCGACATGGGAGATATTGGCGTTGGTGCTTATCGTGTTGAAGGCACTGTAATTGAAAAGGACAGTGATTCTGAATGAACGTAGCGTATGTTCGTGTATCTACTGTCGAACAGAATGAAGCACGACAGGTAGAAGCGTTGAAGCGGCATAACATTGACCGTTGGTTTATCGAGAAGGTCTCTGGCAAGAATATGGATAGACCAGAGTTGCAGAAGATGCTTAAATCAGTTCAGCCGGGCGATACCGTGTTTATTCACGATTTCAGCCGCCTTGCCCGTAGCACAAAGGACTTGCTTGAAATGGTCGAAACGCTACAAACTAACGGCGTACACCTTGCAAGTGATAAAGAAAACCTAGATACAGGCACTCCAACCGGTAAACTGATGCTGACGATGATTGCAGCCATCAACGAATTTGAACGACAGAATATGCTCGACCGCCAGCAAGAGGGCATCGAAGTGGCAAAGCAGAAAGGCGTTTATAAAGGTCGCAAGCCCACCGAGTATGACCGAAACCTCTTTGACGTTCTGCATGAGCAGGTGGAGAAGCGCATTCTCACGGTCACGGACGCTGCCAAGCGGCTTGGTGTGACCCGCCAGACATGGTATCGGATTGCTGAACAGAACAGGTGAAAGGAGCGGCTTATGGACAACAAAGCTGTGGAAGTTCCGGGGTGGTGGAGCGAAGAAGATATTCGCATTTTGACTCAAATGATGAACGGAGGGAGCCTTTTGGACATTATTCAGTGTGCAGAAGAATGCCGAAAGTCCACTTGGGAAAACAGAGAGTTTTGCGTATATAAATTAGTTCGTGCTGCCATCAAAGCAGCGGAAGGAGTTTGAAAATCAAGTCAATAAAGAAAATTTCTAAAACAGCATTATAAAACCGAATATTTTATTTTTGTGCAGTTGTAGGCACTCTTTACATTTTCAGGTAGGGGGTGCCTATTTTTTATGCAGCCAAAACAGTGTATCGCCATCATTGACAGTATCAAAGCGTATGCAAAGCAGAATCCGACCGAAGCACAGGTCTACGAGGACTGGTTTCAGGCGGTGGTGAACCTGAGAGATGCTTTGCCGCAAGACAAGCGGTTCGATGCATACAAGTACTCTGGTGAGCTGCGTTCCATCTGCGCAGCCATGATGGGCAAGATGAAAACAGGCGAGGACGTGGCGAAGGTCTATGACATTATCGGTCGGACGTATCTGTTTGAAGCAAAGGATGTGTTCGACAGCTATTGCATCTACCTTGAATGGAACCGTGCGCCGGAAAAAAAGTTCTACCAGCCGAGAAGAAAGGTGTTAAAAACCGTTGCGAACGCCCTGCAAGACCTTGCAGATGACAGACTGGACTTGCTGGCAATCTCGATGCCCCCCGGCTGTGGTAAAACGGCTCTAGCTATTTTCTATTTGACATGGCTTGCCGGAAAAACACCTGACGAACCGATGCTCACAGGCTCTCACTCGAACAGCTTTGTGCGCGGCGTTTATGACGAGTGCTTGCGTATATTCGACAAGGACGGAGAGTATCTGTGGAACGATGTTTTCCCGGACGTTGCCGTGTCGAACACCAATGCGAAGGACTGCCGCATTGACTTAGGCAAGAGAAAGCGCTTTGAAACGCTGGAATTTACGTCTATTGGCACTGGCAATGCTGGTTTGTACCGTGCATCTACGCTTCTTTACTGCGATGACCTTGTGTCCGGTATCGAAGTGGCACTTTCCAAACCCCGCCTTGATAAGCTGTGGGAAACGTACACCACCGACCTTAGACAGCGTAAAATCGGCAACAAGTGCAAGGAACTGCATATTGCTACACGCTGGTCTGTACATGACGTTATCGGCAGACTAGAGCAAAACTACGGCGATTCCGACAGGAACAGATTCATTGTTATGCCAGCAATGAACGAAAAAGACGAATCCAACTTCGATTATGACTACGGTGTAGGATATAGCACAGAAACGCTCCGCAAGCAACGCGAAGTCATGGATGAAATGAGCTGGAAAGCGCTGTACATGAACCAACCTGTTGAGCGTGAAGGTCTGCTCTTCCCTGCCGATGAACTGCGGTATTTCAACGGCGTTCTGCCTGATGGTGAGCCTGATCGTAAGCTCATGGTCGAAGATATTGCTTGGGGCGGCGGCGATTTTACATCCGGCCCCATCGCCTATGTTTATAATGGTTCTGTGTTTATTCCCGATGTTGTTTTCAATAATGGCGATAAAACCGTTACCAAGCCTGAAACGGTCGGAAAAATTATTCAACATAAATTGAACACATACAGAGGTGAAGCCAATAATGGTGGCGATGAATACTGCGATAGTATAGACAGTATGCTTCGGCAGCAAGGCTATCACTGCTCTGTTCGCAGCCAGCGTGCGCCCAGTGGTCAAAGCAAGCTGTCAAGAATCATCCAGTATGCGCCGGACATCAAACGGTTCTATTTCCTTGACGAAAAACACCAGTCGAAAGAGTACAAGTCATTCATGGAACAGGTGACGATGTTCACACAGCTTGGCAAAGTTCCACACGATGATGCACCGGACAGCCTGGCACAGCTTGCCGATGAATTGTATAACGGAATCAGTAAAATTGAGCCTGTCAAGAGGCCTTTTTGATAAAAGTGTCATATATAGCAGTCCTTGGAAACAAAAATTTGATTTTGGGTTGCATTTTGGCTTAAAATATAAACAGGAAGATTTGCAGCTTCCTCTAATGTATTGCATTGACGTGGTTTTAGTCATTTTTACTCGTCAGTTTATTGCATTACACTCCTTTCTCACTCACCCGCGACAGCTGCCTTTCTCTGTCGCGGGGATTATATGTTGCGTTTTCGAGTGGACGAAACGTTGTTTGTACTCCCCCAACTGACACGAAGCGGTTCAAACCCGCTACGCAGCACAACGATTCTCTTGCTTTGCATGGATATATTCTCCTGATAATACCTCTTCCGTTATTCCCGGCTCTCGATGCAATGTCTTTAGATTTTTCACATTGCAAAGAGCAACGGCTCCAATTAAGCCGGGTTTATCACAGATTGCAGCGGTCAGGCAGCTGCACGTCGAAAGACGTAGGCATTGGTGCAAATCCGAAATCTGTGACCATTTGTGGTTTTCTTTTAGGCGGGAAAACTACGTTGTTAGTCCCGACAACTAACTAGCGTAACTGGAAGTGCGAACAGTTTCCCAGCAGCTTCCAACAGGTCTGTGCTCAACAGCCTGTTTCCAGAAACAACGAAAGGAGCGCTCATGCTAGTTAGAATCTGTTGCCCTTGTATCCGGCAGAACCCTATCTATAAGAACGTCCGCTGCAACCGCTATCTTGGCGAAGTAGACGGACGATACCATTTCAAGTGCGACAGATGCAAGGGCGTTATCGAAGGAGACACAAGGGAAGGATGGGTGAAAATAATTCATTCTCCTGAAAGGTAAAAAGGACAACATTATGTGTGTGTTAGAAGAAAATATAACTGCTCTTTTTGAAAGCGGCAAGATTAGTTCTCTTGATTTGGAAAACGCAAAAAAGTTTTGTAGTAGTTCAAAAATTGGAGAATATAAATGTTGCGTAAGAACTCGATATGGGTTTTGCTGCGATTTGTGTCTTGAAGATGAATTATTGAGTTTGAAATCAAAGGGAGTTAATACAATAAATTCTTGTTGTGGACACGGTGATTTGGCTCTTGCATCAATTTTAACCGCTGGGGAAAACAGCAAAAATAAAATGCTTTCTTTGGGATATACTCATGTAAAAGATATATCTGAAAGAATTTCTCAGTGGAAGCCTAAATCGATTTTCATGTATCAAAAATAAGTTTAAAGCGCAGTTTTGGCGCAGTGAGATAGGCCTTAATAGGTTTGTCTTGCTGCGCTTTTTATTTTTGCCGGAAAGGAGGAACGCATGGCTGAGTATCAGATAGCTGTTGACGGCTTTTTGAATAATCCACTGACCGGACGCAGACCGATTGAAACGCCGGAGACGGAAATCAATCGGGCGAATGTTCTGAAAGTAGTTATGGGTAATGCAGACCCTATCCACCTGCTGAACAAGAACGAGATTCACTTTCTGCACAACTACTACTTGGGTAGCCAGCCTGTCCTCAGCCGCACGAAGGAGTATCACGCTGAAATCACCAACCGTATTGTAGAGAACCACGCCAACGAGTGCGTGGGCTTCTACACGGGATACATGAGCGGCACTCCTTGCTCTTATGTGCGGTCTGAAACGGCAACTGGTGACGGCGAGGAAATCGCCCGCCTGTCCAACGCATTGCAGTATGAGGGCAAGGATGCGCTTGATCGGCGGCTCTGGCAGTGGATGTTGGAGTGCGGACAGGGATACCGCATTGTTCTTCCTGACAAGGGGTACAACGGCAACTACCCTGACGAAACGCCCCTGCTGGTGGATGTTCCAGACCCAGACATGGCGTATGTGATTTATAACTCCGGCATCGGTCACAAGCCCATCGCCAACGTGCTGCACATCCCACGCAATTATCAGAATGACCTGAACGACCTGATTTGCGTGTATACGCCAAACCAGTACTTTGAAATCGACAACGGCAAGGTTACGAAAACGGAGAACCACTCCCTTGGAATGCTGCCGATGGTCGAATACAAGCTGAACCCTGAGCGGATGGGTCTGTTTGAACCGGCTATCCCTGTGCTTGATGCCATCAACGACCTTGAAAGCAACCGTTTGGACGGTGTGGCGCAGTTCATCCAGTCCATCATGGTGTTTACCAACTGCCTTGTGGATGATAACGCACTGAAGCAGGTCAAAGAACTTGGAGCAATGTGCCTGAAATCTACAACCAGCTTGCCTGCCTCCGTTTCGCAGATTGCAAACGAGCTTGACCAGCAGCAGAGCCAGACCTTGCTTGATTCTATGTTGAACGTGTACCGTAGCCTGACTGCCATGCCTAGTGCCACTGGCAGTGAGAACGCAACGTCCGACAACGTGGGTGCAGTTATCGTCCGCAACGGCTGGAATCACACCGAAGCGAGGGCGCAGCAGTACGAGAATATGTTCAAGTACGCTGAACGCCAAAGCTTGTCTGTAATGCTGAAAATCCTGCGTGACACGGCTGGTTCTAAGCTGATGGCAAGTGACATCAATATCAAGCTGCCACGCCGCCAGTACGATAACCAGCAGAGCAAGGTTCAGATTTTTGCACAGATGTTGCAGCAGACCATTGACCCGCAGTTGGCGTTCACTACGCCCGGCCTGTTCCCTGACCCACAAGCTGCTTACGAAATGAGCAAGCCCTTCCTGATTGCCGCTGGCAAGCTTGGCGAGGACGGGAAAGCACCGAAGCCACATGAACAGCCCAAACGGGATGTTACCGGCACAAATGTTGGGAACATAGCAGATGAACAGTCTGCCGATACCAATAAAGAAACAGAGGGCGAATAACCCTTTGCTATAAACACGGCAGGGAAGCCGGGATACAAATTTCGCAGCGTTGCAGGGAAGCAACGGTAAAAAAACGCAGGAGGAAATTAACGATATGAAACTCAATGTGTTGCTTGGTGATGCCTACAAAGAGGGCATGACCGCCGATGAAATCATTTCTGCGCTTGAAAAGGTTGCAGACCCTAGCGCAGAGGTCGAGAAACTGCGCAACGCCGTGACGAAAGCCAATGGCGAAGCTGCTGAGTACAAGAAGCTGCTCAAGGCAAAGCGTACCGATGACGAGAATGCCGCACAGGAACAGGCTGACAGGCTTGCAGAGATGCAGAAGCAGATTGAAGCCCTGACTGCCGACAAGGAAAACCTTGTCAAGGAAAAGACTCTTGCATCTTACCGTGAGAAGTTCGTTGCACAGGGTTATGACGCTGAACTTGCCAACAAGGCTGCATCTGCACTGGCTGACGGTGACATGGACAAGGTGTTTAAGTTCCAGTCGGAGTTTATGACCGCCCACGACACCGCTTACAAGGCTTCTCTGCTGAAGGATATGCCCACACCTCCGGGTGCGGATGGCAATGGTGACGGCGCAGATAGCGCAGGCGTTTCCTTTGCTAAACGCTTTGCGAAGGAGCGTGCAGACGCAAACAAGGCATCGAGTGACGCAATGACTGCTTTCCATTAAGGAGGAAAACATGAAGTACACCAATACTCCGGTATCGGCTCCTGAAAGCACTATTCTGGCTGCTGATACCTACGTTGCCATTCCCTTTACCGTCAAGGAGACCAATGCTGTTCCGGCTGGCTATCCTATGGCAAAGACTGGTCTGAAAGCTGCTGCCACTACTGGCACTAGTGCTGCTGATGCAGCCACCGATGCCATTGGCATTCTGCTGCACACTGTTGACCCCGCTGTCAACCCCAATGGCGCACTGCTGATTCAGGGCGTTATTGATGTGGACAAGGCAAAGCTGTCCGGCTTTACCTATTCTGCAAACGATATTGCCGCTCTGAAAAAGGCTGTTCCCGCCGTTTTCTGCCGTACCGATGTTGGCGCAAAGGGCGAGTAAGGAGGACTAAATTATGGCACTGAATCTGAATGAAATCTTCTCCCCTGCTGCGATTGCCGCCTACTGGACAAATGATCCGACCAATGCGCAGCCCTATGCTTCTGATGCTCTGTTCCCTGCCCGCAAGAAGGTCAGTATGGAACTGAAGTGGCTGCGTGGCCACAAAGGCGTTGGCGTTTCGCTGAAGCCTAGTGTGTTCGACACTAAGGCCACGTTCCGTACTCGTCAGGGCATTAAGATGACCGAGACCAGTATGCCGTTCTTCCGTGAGGGCACTCACATTGACGAGGAAGACCGCCGTAAGATTATCTCTGTTCTGGCTACCAATCAGGAGTTTGCGGCAGACGTTATCAATCGCGTCTACGATGATACCGCACAGCTTATTACCGGCGCTCGCATTGTGCCTGAGCGCATGGTGTGGCAGCTTCTGGCTCCTAAGACTGGCAAGCCCAGCATCTCCATCGAATCCAACGGCGTGAGTTACGTCTACGATTACGACCCGGACGGAACTTGGCAGCAGTCCAATTACAAGGCTCTGGCTACCAAGGAGAAGTGGGATGCGCCTACCACCGCAACCCCCATCGCCACGATGACCACTGCCGCAAACACCGTGCTGGCAAACACCGGTGAGATTATCACCGAAGCCTACATGAACACCAACACCTTCAACAAGATGATTGCTGCGGATGAAATCAAGAACCGTTTCCTGACGGTTATGAAGACCACAACCGCTGTGCTGGTTGATTCCGAGGCACGTTCCGTTGTCGAAACCGCATCCGGTATTCGCATCCATCTGTACGACAAGATGTTCAAGCCGGAGGAGACCGCTGCTGCCGAAAAGTATCTGCCTGATGGCTATGTCGTGCTGGCTCCTTCTGGCTCTCTGGGCAATATGTACTATGTTGCCACCCCTGAGGAAGCCGACCTGATGGCTGGAATCTCCAACGCACAGGTTTCCGTTGTGAACACTGGCGTTGCTGTTACCACCGAGCAGACCGTGCATCCTGTCAACACCAACATTTACGTCTCTGAAATCGTCCTGCCGTCCTTTGAACGCATGGACGCTGTGTACTGCATCAAAGCTTACTAAGGCGAAAGGAGGAAAGCAGCATGGGAGACCAGTATTCCGAAGCGGCAGTCAAACTGGGGCAGTACATCGCCCCTGCACTTGACCGTGAAATCACGGACGAGGACTACCCACTTTTCGACCTGCTGCTTGATTTCGCCAAAGACAAGATATTTTCGCAGGGCTACCCATTCGGTAACAGACCGGACGAGTTGCCCTCGCAGTATCAGTCGTTGCAGATACGCATTGCAGCGGAACTGTACAACCACATCGGCGCAAACGGACAGACGAGCTATACCAACAATGGCATTACTCGTGTGTGGGAAAGTTCCGATGTGGCACAGTCCCTGCTGAACGAAGTGGTTCCGAGAGTAGGTGTTATCGGCTGATGTTCAATGGAAGCCCGCTGGATAAACGCCCGCTGTGGTATTCAAACCCGGTTGGCGAGAAAACGCCTGTCGTGGACGAATGGGGCAACGAGACTGGCGAATCCGCATACGAATTGTGGAGTACCCCCGCAAAGCTGATGTTGAACGTCAGCCCCCCTACTGGTTCTGCGGAAGCAAACCCTTTTGGAGCGTTCACGAATTACAGCTACGTTGTCAGTTCGTCCAGCAAAAAGCGCAACACACCGCTTTATGAAGGCACACACGTCTGGTTTCAGACAGACGTTTCAAAGCCCTTTAATTACACTGTAATCAAGGTCGCAGAGCATATTACAGACACGAAGTATGCTCTGAAAGAGGTGGCTGCAAGTGAAAATTAAAGTGAGGTTGAGCGATGCCGGACTTCGTGATGCGGAACGTCAGATACAGGAGTACAAGACCACCCTGAACAGAAAGGCTAGAGCGCTTGCTTTTCGTCTTTCGTGGCTCGGCCTTGAGGTTGCAAAGATACGTTTTGCCAATGCGAAATATTCTGGCTCCAATGACGTGAAATGCCATATTAACCAAAAAGACAAGACTTGCACCATCGTTGCAGAGGGTAAGTCAGTTGCCTTTATCGAGTTTGGCACTGGTGCGCACCACAACGGATATGGCGGTGTGCTACCGCCCGGCGTTGGGGCGCATGGCTCTTACGGCAAAGGGCAAGGTGCAAACCGCAGGTGGTACTACTACGGCGAATCTGGTAATGCTGGCACGCCTGTCAAACAGGTGGATGGCAAAGGCCAGTTGAATTACACCGATGGCAACGAACCAGCTATGGCTATGTGGGGAGCTGTTGAGGAAATGGCTTCTCAGGTCGAAGCAACGTGGAGGGAGGTTTGGAATAGTTGATCGATTATTTCAACTCTATCTTCACGGCTGTTGCCAAGGAACTGCGAAAGCAAGTGCCCGGCATCTTCGTTACTGGTGAAATCAATGACAGCAATGTCAAGAAGTTTCCGTGTGTGCAGATAGAGGAAAACAGCAATCTTCCTGTGCACATTGATTCTGCCGGTCACAGCAAATACGCTGCCGTTTCCTTGCGTGTGCGGGTCTACTCCAACAAAACAAGCGGACGCATTGCAGAAGCACGTTCCATCGTTGGAATCGTGGATTCTGTTCTTGAACCGCTTAAATTTTATCGCAAATCGTTTGCCCCGTTGAATGGGCTGTACAACAATTCCGTCTATCGGATTGATTGCAGCTATGGGGCAACAATCGGAGAGGACGGAATGATTTACCGAAACTAAGGAGGTAAACATTCTATGAGTACTGCTATCTCCGGTCTGAATACCACCCTGTATTGTGGCGACAGCGCAACCGCTCTGACGAAGCTGTGCGACATCAAGGATGTGCCCGACCTGATCTCTGAGCCGAACCTTCTGGATGCCACTACTCTGTCTGACCCTATGCAGGTCAACATCTTTGGCATCATCCAGAGCGACACCAAGTCTTTCACCGCCAACTACAACAAGACTGACTACAAGAAGGTCAAGGAAGCTGGCTACGATGAGACTTCTGAGAGCAACACCGTGAAGTACTACGCCCTGAAGATGCAGGACGGCTCCGGCTTCACTTGGCAGGGTATGCATCAGGTTGGTCTGTCCGGCTTTGGCGTGGACGAGGTTGTGGAAATGACCATCAACTGCATCTTCACCAAGAAGCCTGAGTTCAGCGAGACCCTGACTGTCAATGGCGGCTAAGCCGCAAAAATCGAATCAATCAAACCGGGCAGAACTGAACAACGGATTTGGTTCTGCCCCTATTTATAAAGGAGAGCATTTATTATGGCTGCTAAGGTTATCAACTTTCATTCCCCCGATGGCAAGAACACTTACGAGCTGACTTTCACCCGCGAGAGTGCCGAAGCCGCTGAACGAAACGGCTTCCAGATTTATGAGTTCCTTAACGGCATTAACCCCGCCAAAAACACGAAAGCTCTGTTCTATGGCGCGTTCATTGCCCGCAACAAGGGAATCAAGCGACAGTTGGTCGATGATATGCTTGGACACATTGAGAACAAGGAAAACTTGCTGGCTACTCTGGCGGAGATGTACACAGATTCCATCAAGTCGCTGATTGCTACCGATGATGAGGATAAGACCGCAAAAAACGCAACGTGGGAGATTGTGTAACTGCACAATCTCAAGAAGCAGACGGAGAGGAAGAACCATTCTCCTTCTCCAAGCTGTTCCACGATGTAGAAGCCTATTACATCTCCATCGGCATGACATACGACCAATTCTGGTACGGCGATGTCTGGCTGGCGAAGGTCTACCGTGACGCAGAGGAACTGCGGGAACGCAGAGCCAACGCAGAAGCGTGGAGAAACGGCTTTTACATGGCATCTGCGCTTTCCTCTACGGTTGGCAATATGTTCCGAAAGAAAGGGTCTAAGCCCATCAAGTACATGGATAGACCGATTCCCCTTACTCAAAAGGAGAAAGACGAGTATGAATACCAACGCGCAGTTGAGGCGCAGGAGCGAATCAAGAGAATGATGTTCTCTATGATGGAAAGTGATGGTGGTAGTGATGGCTGATGTTGATATTACGAGCTTATCCGTAGAGATTTCTGCGGAATCGCAGGGCGCAGAGCTTAATATCGACAAGCTCGCTACCGCCATTTCTAATTTGCGGACAAAGGGCAATGTGGCAAAGGTTTGCAGTAGCCTTGATAGGTTATCTGCTTCTATTTCCGCTCTTAAATCCGCATCTACTGGGCTGGACGGTCTTAGCAAAATCACGTCTTTTATGAACGGTCTTGCTAATGTAGACCTTACTCAAAGCGCAAAAGGCATCCGCTCTGTTGCTAATGCTTTGAACAAAATTTCGTCCGTCAATCTTGGAAACATGGATTTTTCCGGGCTTGGCAGTAAGATGAACAGCTTGAAGAACGGCCTTTCCCCTATTTCTTCTATTAGCGATTCTTCCATTAAGAGTTTGCGTGGCGTAAGCAGTGCAATCAATTCCATTGCTAAAATCCCAAGCATTACAAAGAAGCTGGACTCTAAAACACTTGATGATTTTGCGGAAGTCTGCAAAAAAGTAGCATCTGCTATTTCTCCGCTTGCTTCTAAGTTAGACAAGGTCGGTAGCTCTTTTTCTTCGCTTCCATCTAAAATTAAAAGTGCTGTCAATTCTACAGCCCACTTTTCTTCGGCAAACCAGAAAGCAAGTACCAGCCTTTCAAGCTTGGCAAGCCAGTTGGAAAACATCAAGAAACGTGCAGCACAGCTAGTTTCCCTGAAAGCTATTGCCACTTATCTTGCCAATGCCGTTACTAAGTTCAATGACTTTTATGAAGCGACAGACTTGTTCAACAATGCAATGGGCGAGTTAAGCGGTCAAGCAACAGAGCTTATCAATAAGATGGAGTCTCTGCTTGGCATCGACCCGACAGAAGCAATGACAAACATTGCTACGATCCAAAGCCTTGCAACTTCGTTCGGTCTGGCAAGCGATAAAGCGTATATCTTATCCAAGAACCTGACCCAACTTGCCTATGACGAATCGTCCTATTGGAATAAAGATACCGCTACTACCTTTACCGCAATTGCTTCTGCTATCTCTGGAGAACTTGAGCCTATTCGCCGCTTGGGCGTTGACCTGTCTCAGGCGCGGTTGCAGCAGGAACTTCTTTCTTTGGGCTTTAATAAACAGGTTTCTAGTCTGTCTCAGGCAGATAAGGCAGTTCTTCGCTACATTGCTATTATGAAGCAGACCACAAACATTCAAGGCAACCTCGCGCAGACCATTAGTAGCCCCGCCAATATGGTACGCATCTTGAAGTCTGAAATTTCGCAGCTTGCAAAAGCTGTTGGCCAGCTTCTTTATCCCGCGTTTAAGGCAATTCTCCCTGTTCTGATTGCAGCGGTTGACCTTATCAAAGAATTTGTTGTTTCTCTTGCATCTGTGTTTGGGCAGAAAATTGAATTTACTGATTTTAGCAAAACACAAAAAGATATTGGCGGCGTGACCGATGCTATGGATGACACTGCCGATGCTACGAAAGCAGCAGCGAAAGCGGCTAAAGATTACACGATGGGTTTTGATGAACTAAACATCATTGACCCTTCGCAAAACTCCGGCTCGTCCGGCTCCGGCAGCGGCGGTGCTGCTGGTAATTTACTTGGTGATGTTGACCTTTCCCAGTATGATATGTTCAAAGATTATGCTGGGAGCGCTGTTGATGAGATTAAGGCAAAATTAAAATCTCTCGATTCTTTCCAAATCGGAACTCAAATCGGTGAGCAGCTAAATAAACTTATGGGCATGATTTATGATGCCATCCATTCTGTTGATTGGGTCTCGCTTGGAGCGGTTTTTGCAGATGGAATTAACGGGCTCGTGGATTCTGTAGACTGGGATTTGTTTGGTCGATTGCTTGCGGACAGATTCATTATCGAGTTTGAGCTTCTTGGTGGCTTTCTGTCTCAGCTTGACTGGACATCTGTATTAAATGCCTTTATTGATGGCTTTTCTGGATTCTTTCACGAACTTTCAGATTGGATAGCAACAGTAGATTGGACTAGCATTGGAAAGCAATTGACTGATAAGATTTCCGACGCTCTTCAAAATGCTGATATCGAAAAGCTTGCAAGAGTTCTTTTTAACTTTATCACTGATAGCATTAACGCTGTTTCTGATTTCTTGGCTGGAACAGACTCTTACCAGCTCGGTCAAGACCTCGTTGACTTTGCTATTAGAGCTGTTACTTCTGTAGATTGGGCCGGGCTAGCTCAAGCCATCGGTCGTTTCTTTGGCGAAGCGTTCATTGAAGCGCTCGACTTCATGGGCGGTCTGGTTTCTCGAATTGCCGATTATTTTGAAAAGAAAGTTGCAGAGGGGCCGTTCGATAATGTTGGCCTGAATATCGTCTACGGTATTTATTACGGCATTCAAGACGCGATCACGAATGTTGCTTCTTGGATTGTCGAAAATGTGTTCAATCCATTCATCAATGGCTTTAAGTCTGCCTTTGGAATTAATTCCCCGTCTACCGTAATGGCCGAACAGGGCGGATACATTATCGCCGGATTGAAGAAAGGTATTACTGATGCTATTTCTAGCGTAACTGAAACTGCAAAGAAAATTCTTTCTGCAATCAAGAGCGCATTTGACAATTTTAGTCTTTTTGATATTGGCAAGAACCTGATTCAGGGCCTTATTAATGGCGTGAACAATATGATTGAAACAGCTAAAAATGCTGTCGCAAATGTTGGAAACGCAGTTATCGACAAGGTTAAGAACGTTCTCGGCATTCACTCCCCTTCTACTGTGTTTGCGGAGATTGGTGGTTACATCGACCAAGGCCTTGCAAACGGTATCACTGCTGCTATTTCCTACGTCGCCACTGCTATGCAGGGCGTTGTAAACGCTGTGCAGGAGAAAGGCAACGAGCTGATTAACGCTGGCTCTACTCAGGCGACCAACTACGTTACCGGGTTCTTGAACGGTCTGGATACCCAGTGGCAGCAGATTGATTCCAGCTTGCAGAACGATTTTCTGGGTAGTATGCAGACGCTCGGTACTGCCATCGAGAAGGGCGATTTGCAGTCTCTTGGTAAGTGGGCGGCTTCCTATTTCTATCATGCAATGGATGATGAGCAGCGTACACAAATCAAATCTATTGCAGAAAACAGCCTTACTTGGCTGACAAGCAACCTGAGTGGCGTTTGGAACAACATTGCCGGTATGGCTTCTAGTTTTATCGGTCAACTGGTTCCTTCGACCGTTGCGGCTACGACGGCGCAGACCGGATTAAATATTGCAATGGACGCAAACCCGATTCTGTTTGTTGTTTCGTTGATTGCAATGCTGGCTGGTGCTTTGCTCAATCTAGCCGGAACGAATAGCGACGTCGCCGGTGGAATCTCTTCCGTGTGGGGCGGTTTGAAGGATTTCATGTCCTACATTTTCGAAGGCATCGTGCGTCTGCTCGGCACATTTGTGCAGGGCTTCATCAACGGCGTCAATATTATGATTGGCGCATACAACCTTGTTGCACAGCTCTGGGGCGGCCAGATTGATTATATCAAGAACCCACTGTTCGAGTATGCGGACAAGATTGCAGCGGCTCGTGAAAACAGCTCTTCCGTTGATTCTCTTGCTTCCGGGAATCTGGATTATTCCAGTGTTCCGGGAACCAGCGAATACGAACAGGCGTCTGGCTCCGGTTCGTATTCTTCTAGCAGCTATACCCGGTCGGCAGAGCTTACCCCGTCTGAACTGCGTGATTCCGTAAAGGAAGGGTTCATCGCCGCCTTGCAGGAATCCGGTTTCGGCGACACGGACAACGGAAACTTTACCGTTCGGGTTTATCTCGACGGAAAGGAAATCACCTCTGCTGTCGAAAAGCGGCAGAGTGATCGCGGAATGTCCCTGATGGGAACGGAAGCATACAGCTACTAAGGAGGCGACAGTTCTATGGCAAATATTCCAGCACTGGTCACAGTGAACGGCACGGCGCTGCCTGAACCGTCCTCTTATGAAGCTACCACAAGCACTATTGTGGATTCTGGACGAAATACTCAAGGAAAAGTGGTCGGGGCCGTCGTGCGACACGATGTTGCAAAAGTATCGCTGTCGTGGAACTACCTGACCGCAGCCCAGTGGGCAACCGTCCTTAGTTTGTTCACAAGAAACTTTTATTGCTCAGTTCGATTCTTGAACCAAGCAACAAACACTTATGAAACCCGGCAGATGTATGTGTCCGACCGCACATCCGGTATGTGGAGGCGAAGCCAAAACAGCGGAAACGTAATGGGCTGGGCTGGATGCAAATTGGCGCTTGTGGAGGTCTAAGATGGAACATCCTTCTCAAAAATGGCTGAACAAGTTCAGCGAAACGCTTGTTCCTGAGACGTTTATCAAGATTTTTTATGATAGTACAGAACCCGGCGTCCAAAAAGACGCTTCTGCAAGCGCCGACAGTCAAACGTTGTTCAGCAATGTTTCCGGCATTACATCCGAAAGCGATAAACGTTCGATTGCAAAGTACGCAACCGGAGAGCCAAATCTTCATTTGCTTGACGGAACATTTTTGCTTCCGCCAGCGTCCGGTTCTTCTGCCAACGAAGCCGGATACATCAGCCGCGATATTGTTTCTGAATCGAACCATCCGAAGCTGACGTTTACTTTCAGCAGACTTCACACGAGAACCATTCCCGGCGTTACGATTTTGTGGTCTGAGACGTTGAACGAATACGCCAAAAGCTTTAAGCTCACGGCATATTCTGGAGACACGCAAGTAAGCACGATTACTGTCAACGATAATAACAGTGTTAGAGCCGAAGTCGATTGGGAAATCTCCGGCTACGATAAAATCACTCTTGAGGTCTTGTCTTGGTGTTTGCCTGACCGTAGGGCAAGAATTGAATGGTTCATGGTCGGTTTCAGACTGGCTTATACAAAAAACAACTTGATCTCTTACACTCATGAGTCAAATCGTGACCCAATATCCGGTCAGCTTTCCAAGGATAGCATTTCTTTTTCTCTTGATAATAGCCAACAAACGTGGAACCCTCTAAACCCACAAGGTATGTATCGATATCTTTATGAGCGCCAACTTGTCACAGTCAGCTACGGAATGGATATTGACGGAACGACCGAGTGGATTAACGGCGGCAAATTCTTTATGTCTGAATGGAGCGTTCCGGCAAATGGCATTGAAGCTTCCTTTGTCGCTCGCGATGCTCTCGGATTCCTGATGGACTCTGCATATATTGGCAGAAAAAGCGGAACACTGTACGATATTTGCATTGATGCGCTTTCTCGGCTTCCTAAAAACACTGCATCTTATTCTATTTCTGATGAGCTAAAGGATTACACCGTAGATATCAGCAAAGAGAATAACTCCTCCTACAAGAACTCGGATATTTTGCAGACGGCTGCAAATGCAGCGGGTATGGTCTTGTACCAAACTCGCGAGGGTGAAATTCGAATCGAACGGCCTACGTTTTTTGCGGGTTCTTCTTCTGAGGTCTATGAAATCGACCCGATGAACAATTATAAATGGCCCGAAATCACTTTTTCGCCTCGATTGAAAGACGTCTCTTGCAGTGTTAACAATACAACGCGCCTTTATCCGAGCAATTCTAACGTTGACGGTGTTACGCAGTCTATCAGCAATCCTTTGCTGAATGATTCCATTTTGGAAAAGGGCAAGAATTCCATGACGGAAGCCTACTCCATTCTCTCCACGCGAAAGAAAGCGAGTTTGGAATATCGCGCCAGCCCTCATATTGACGCGCTTGACCATGTAAAGCTCAACCATAGCTTTGGCTATGCGTCGGAAATGTTTGTCACGAATGCAAAGTACACTTTCAACGGCTGTTTTAAGGGAACGTTGGAAGGCTATATGCTTTCCGACATCGCTTCGGTATCTCTTGACCAAAGCTTGTTTTCTCTTCAATATGCCGATTCTCGTATTTTAACCGCGCGGCTAACTCCTGCATCTATGGATTCCCCTGCAATCGGTTGGAGCGTGTCCCCTTCCAACATTGTGCACTTGGACGTTTTGACCAACATTGACGGCGTTTCCACTTGCCGCGTTTCGTATTCTCATAAAGGAACCGCTACTGTGACCGCAAGCGCGGGAAATTCTTCTGCATCTTGTCAGGTTGCCGCAGAAGCACCTTATATTACGCTTAGCCAGAGTTCGGCAAACCTTTCTTGGAGTCAGTACAACGACGTTACCGCAACCTTCCACCCGACTGTTTCGAGTGCTCCGAGCATCAATTGGAGCACGAGCAGCGGCGCTGTTCGTTTGCAGGTTCTCAGCAACAGCGGTGGTGTTTCTACTTGTCGCATCTGGTGGAATTCCAAGGGCAGCGCAACGGTTACCGCGAGTGCATTTGGAGAATCTGCAAGCCTGAACATTTCCACCCAATCTTCTGCACTTTCCAATCTGCCTGATGGTACGATTGTTAAAATCGTGGAGAATGGCGCAGCGGTCGATTTCATCCTTGCGCAGCATAATTATCTTTCCGATCATAACGGTGCTGGCCGAACCTTGTTCGTCCGCAGATATGGGTTCAGAAAGCTGCGTTTCAACAAGGTTGATGCAAACCCAAATCAGAAATATTGGCTGTATGATACCACTTATCAAGAAAATCGCTGGTTCTATTATTGGGGGCGTTACAACGATTTCTGGAACAACTACCATTACGGAGAGGGATATAATGAGGATAGTTATTTCGTCGTTCCTTCTTATAATGACGGCCCTGCTGAAATCACGAACTGGTTAAATGGGGATTACAAAAACCTGTTCAGCGCTTCTGTGAAAAATCAAATGGGCCAAACCGTTTTGCAAAAGAAATCGGGATTCACTTCACAAGTTTCTACAAGCGTTTTCCTGCTGACCGCAAAAGAACTTGGAATCGGCACCAAAGGTTATTACGCTTACCCTGACAATAGTAGCCGTGCTCTCCCGACCGCCAAACAGATTCTCAATAGCGAAACGTCCTATTGCTGGACTAGAAGCCGCTTGAATGATGGGTCTGTGGACGGTTTGAGCGGAGACGATGCTACGCGAGCAGAACATGGCGTTGTATGTTGCTCTTATCGAGGTTCCAGTGCAAGCGTTTGGGCAAACAACGGAAATGTATTTGCTCGTCCTGCGTTTACCCTTCCTGCAAATCTGGAAGTGGATGCAAACGGGAATCTGATGATTTGAGGTGAAGATATGTCAACATGGATTACCGACAGAACGAATGAAGACGTCCGTCGCGCTGCTGAGCTGACTGAGAAAGGCCGACTGAATACATGGACTGAAGAAGAGCAAGCAGAATGGCTGGCTGGCATGAAGGGCGCTCTGAGCTACACGGACTACAACCGCATTGAAAATGGAATTCAAGAGATTGCAAACATTTTGAACGCATCTGTTTCGGTAAAAACCGATTGGGATGTAAATGGATACCTGACTGTCTCGGATGCTTCTCGCTGGCTTGTGAACATTTCCAACATCCGAGCCAAATGCAGCGGCCCCGGTGGATTGTTCGACACGCCGTCAAGCATGAACAACCTGACATATCAGACCATGAACCTGATTGAAACAATTCTGGCCGAGGTAGAGCGAATCGCAAACGACCACTTGCTTTACTGCTCAGAGCCAATATGCGGAGGTGAACCTTACTATGGTATTTGTTGACCGCAAGGCAAAGTATCCGGGCCGATGGACGATGAAAAAGTCTGACGGCACATCGGAAATTGTCACACTGGTTCGCAACGATGAGCCTGAAGTTGAAGGCACTCCGATGAACGCGGAGACGCTGAACACCCTTTCGGATGTTGCAGGTGCAGACGTTGCGCGTATACAGGCGGAAGCGGCACGAGAAGCCGCGGCAGGAAGCGCCACAGAAGCAGCCAGCTCGTCCAGCGCGGCAGCGGAATCCAAAACGGCGGCGGCGACGTCGGAGGCCAACGCGGCCAAACATGAGGAAGCTGCCAAGAAGGCGGCTGAAGAGGCCGGGGCCAAGGCGGGGACGGATAAGACCCTGAGCATTGAGAACGCACCGGCGGATGCAAAGGCCACCGGTGACGCGCTGGCGGGCAAAGTTGACAAGGGTGTCATCCTCGATGAGGACGGCAACGTGATTTTTTACAGCAAAGCCGCTGTGGATGAGCTGCTGGCGGGGAAGCTCGATTTGACGGGCGGGACGATGGCGGGTAAGCTTGAGTTCGCTTCTTATATGATCAGAGGCGGTTCTATCTTATTGGGCGAAGAAGACGCGGCTAACGCCCCGGGAGAGCCTCTGAACAATCTCGTAATTCGCTCTTGGAATGGCGTTTCTTTTACCACAGATTGCGATAACCAGACCTATACCGGGAAAACGGCTGTTGGTATTGATTGCCGTGAGGGTATTGTTAAGGCCGCAAGATTTGAGGGGAAGATTGACGTCAATAGCATTTATCCTGTCGGCTCGATCTATATGACGGTCGGCGCTGACCCAGCTTCCATATTTGGTGGAACATGGAGGCTGGTGGCTGGCGAACGTGTTTTGATGGGGGCTGGTGGTGGTCATTCCGCAGGAGCCTACGTTGATGCTGGTCTACCCAACATCACGGGTGATGCCTACGGCGATGTT
>OGPF01000101.1_pt1 | contig 58264 bp, 50 predicted proteins | sample 1552871 | NCBI WGS metagenome assembly OGPF01 (sample SAMEA2580276, study PRJEB22360) | human gut metagenome | biome: human gut; feature: human-associated habitat; material: faeces | place: Denmark | collected 2008/2010
GTACGGGACATAAGAGAAAAAAGAACGGTAGGATGGGGCCTGCCACAATCAGGAAGATACAAGCACCAAACCATGAAGCGGCAACTTTTGAAACATCGGGGTCGCCCGAAGAAAACTTGCCATAGACTTTAACACCACCAATCAAGCCCACCACCGCACCGATGGCGTAAATTAATTTTGTCGCCGGGTCGAAATAGGATGTTACCATGTTGGTAGCTTCTGTAATACCCGCCATGCCGTTACCTTGTGCAAACGTAGCGGATGCAGCCAATAGAGCGACTGCCGAAAAGAGAACTTTCTTTTTCATTATAAATACATTGATTTTTAAATTGCCGGACGGTTGGATAGTCCGCCCGGCGGAGTGATTAATAATTGAATTTTTGTGGTTGCAGGGAGTGTTCCCCGTTTTCTAAAAGGTCTGTTTAACCGTAATCTCTTTGTTTCATCATCTTATTATTTAAAGTTTACCATTAAAGAAAATCGTTCATGTCAAAGGCTACCACTTCATCATTTCCGGCAGCCGGGACGATGGCAGGCACGGGTATCTCATGCTTTTGTAAAAGTTCCGCCACCCGTAACCTGCCCCCGTTAATCTGTTCCACCAGCGAATGAAACAGGTTTGTTTCCGTCCGGCAGATGGTTTGTACCGCTTGCCGTTCTTCCGTTTCGGACGCTTGTTTTATCTGAATGACCTGTACCATTTGCCCCAGTTCACCCAGTGTGATACCTTGCGCCATTTCCGGCTCACCGTCGCCCATGTAACAGGCGATTTCTTCCGCTTCGATTTCATCCGGCAAAACATCCGTATCTTCCGTATTTTCCGTTTCAAACTCCATTTCAAACTCGGTTTCAATTGCTTGTAGGGTATCGGTATTTTCATCTTCCACCTGTTTGTTATCAGACGTTTCTTCCACCGCTTCATCGCTTTGCGGGACAAATATAGAAGCATTATCGCCCCCTTTTGAAAGGTGTCCTAAGATGTCCCTATTTGTCCTCATTTGTCCCATCCGGTAACGGCTTGCACCTACAAGGCAATCACCGTTTCCTGTTTTCACAGTCGGTTTGCTTTCCGGTTGTTCCGGCTCTCTTTTCCCACCCGTGAACCATGTTCCCAAGCTATCCTTATATCGCCATAAGAGGATGGCGTAATACAGGAGCGTTCCGATAATAAACCACTTCAACATATCAGAACGGCTTTTCAAATTTGCTTTCGTACAGTTCGTTTATCTCATCCTGAAACTGGTCGAAATGCCGGAGCAAGATATTTTCTACATAGCTGCTGACGGTCGCCTTGCGTCCGCCGATAACGGTTACTATCTTCATCAGCTTTTCGTGGGTAGTACGGCTGACGTATAACGGTTGGCGGTCGGTCAAGTCCACCCGCATGAAATAGGTTTCCCGGTAATCGCCCGGAGCGTTCTTTTTCCGGCGGGCAGGTTCTTTTACCGCCTTTTCTTCCTTTGCCGTTACCTGTTTATCCACTGTTTCCACTGAACCCGTTTTATCATCCGGTTTATCCGGTGTTTCTATTTCCTGTTTCACCGTCACCGATGAAGTTTCCTGTTTCTTCACGGGCAAGCCCTGTGAAATAATCTCTTTCATAAAATCCTCGTCAATTTGCGGTTTCCCGCCGCTTTGCTTTGCCATATCGTTACAGTTTTATAAGGTATGCGATTTCGGTTATCAGTTCTTCCATGTTGCTGCCCTTTATCAGCCGTTTGTCCGCCGGGAACAGCGTAGAACGGAACACGGTTTTACGTTGTGCGTCCAGTTCCTTTTTAAACCTTTTGGTGTCCGGGATAAATACTTTCATAAGGGGTAGTTCCAGTTCCCTGATGGTCTGCTCATACAGGGTGTACAGGTCTGTTTTTTCTCGTCCATCTACCATGTTCCAAAACAGGTGCAGCCCTTTCAGTCGGCACGCTTCATTCTTTACCAGCAGTTTATGGATAGCCACCGCAAAGGAAAGGCTGCTTTCCAATACTACCCGGTCGGCGGCTATGGGGGTGAAAATATAATCCACCCCTGAAAGGGAGTTGATAACGCCCTCACTGTTCACCGTTCCGGGCAGGTCAAAAAAGACCACATCATAGTCCATCCCGGCAGATGCAAGAAATTCATCCGCCGTTTTTATCGCTTCGTCCGGTGAACTGCACAGCACCGGGTACGCTTTCTTTCCCAGTGTTTTGAACTGGCTGAAAGCAAGCCGTTTGTAATACTCATCACTGTTCACCTGTTCGGCATCCCGTTTGCGCATGGCGGAAATAGAATGTTGCGGGTAATCGCAATCCACGACTGCCACGTTATACCCTTTTAGGTAATACAGGTAACTCGCCACCAAGACGGTGAACGTTGTTTTGCCGACCCCGCCCTTTTGGGTGGAGAAAGCCACATACAAGGTTTCTTTCTTCATTGTAATACTGGTTTATTGTGATACATCTTTATTTCATTCCATCCATACAGATTGACGGATGGTTTTCTTTCGTTCCATGTTGAAAGTCCGAAAGAGAGAATGACTTCTTTTTCTCTTTCCTTGTTTCTTGCTATCTTTCTACAAAGGCAGGTTGTTTTCTTCCTTGCTTTTTTGTTTTCATTCTTTCCACAAAGACAGCTTGTTTTCTTTGCAGACTGCTTGCTTTCAATCATTCCATCCGGTTTGCTTTCCTGCTTTCTTGAAAGATTGCCATCTTGAAATCTTGTTTTCAAGTTTTCAAAACCGCTTTCTTTCCGTCCGCTTGCCGATACATATTTCCATCCGTCCATATTGCTTTCTTTCTTAAATCCGGCACAAATAAACATAGAAAAACACCCCCTTTTGAAAGGTGTCCTCAAATGTCCCCGTTTGTCCTCATTTGTCCTATAACCCGCTATTTCACAGCATTTTTAATACCTGTTACTTTGCAACCGAAAGGTATCGGTCAAGCTAACCAAGCCCCCGGTGTCGGGAGCGTTCCAATCTCCGCTAACTCCAATCCGTCCGTAGGCGGATTTTTATTTGCACTGGCAAATAGCAAGGTGTGTTTAAAGCTGCTTGAAATTCTTTCAGCAGCTTTGAACGCCTTGCCCGGACGAAGCCGGGATAGGGTCACTCCGAAGTCGTAACCCTTTAAAAAAAATGTAGCATGAAACAGAAAAATGAAAATGCGCCCCGTCCGGGTGGCGCAGGACGAAAGCCCAAAGCAGACCCGGCAGTGTTCCGGTACTCTATCAGCTTCAATGCGATAGACCACGCCCGCTTTTTGGCGTTGTTCGACCAGTCCGGTATGCGCACGAAAGCGCATTTTATCACCGCCCGCATCTTCGGCGAACCGTTCAAAGTGATTAAAATCGACAAGGCGGCAGTCGAATATTATACTCGGCTGACCGCTTTATATTCCCAGTACAGGGGTATCGCCGTGAATTATAATCAGGTGGTAAAGGCTCTCAATACCAATTTCTCCGAGAAGAAAGCTCTCGCATTTCTCTATAAACTGGAAAAGGCAACGATGGAACTTGCCGACCTGAACCGCCAAATTATTGAACTGACCCGTGAATTTGAAACAAGATGGTTGCAAAGATAAGTGTAGGCAGTTCCCTGTTCGGTGCGCTCTCTTACAACCAAAACAAGGTGGACGAAGAACAGGGAAAGGTACTTTTAAGCAACCGTATGTTTGAAAGCGAGGACGGAAATTTCAGCATTCGGCGATGTATGGAATGTTTCGATATGCACCTGCCCGCAGACCTGAAAACGGAAAAGCCGATTATCCATATCTCCCTGAACCCGCACCCGGACGATGTGCTTTCCGACAGCCAGCTTGCCGATATTGCCAAAGAGTATATGGATAAGTTGGGGTACGGCAACCAGCCGTATATGGTTTACAAGCACGAAGATATTGCAAGGCATCATATACATATCGTTTCCATCCGGGTGGATGAAACAGGCAAAAAGATAAACGACAAGTTCGAGCATATCCGCAGCAAACAAATCACCCGTGAACTGGAACAGAAGTACGGGCTGCATCCGGCAGAGAAGAAACAGGCAGCCGAACGCCCCGAACTTAAAAAGGTGGACTACCGGGCAGGGGACGTAAAGCACCTGTTATCCAATACAGTAAAAGCCCTTGTCGGTAGTTACCGTTTCCAAAGTTTCACGGAGTACAAAGCGTTGCTATCTATATATAATGTACAGGCGGAAGAAGTGAAAGGGGAAGTGAACGGCAAACCCTATAACGGCATTGTCTATTCGGCGACCAATGACAAGGGAGAGAAACAGGGAAACCCGTTCAAATCTTCCTCTTTGGGTAAGTCGGTAGGCTATGAAGCCATCCAGCGACATATCAAGAAATCCACAAAGGATATTCAGGACAAGAACCTGAAAGAGCGTACCCGCCGGACGGTCGGCGCAGTGATGAAATCCGCCCATAACTGTAAGGAACTGGAACAAGAACTGAAAAAGAAAGGCATAGATGTTCTGTTTCGGCAGAACGATACAGGCAGGATATACGGTGTAACATTCATCGACCACGAAAACCGTACCGTCCTGAACGGTTCAAGGTTGGGAAAGGACTTTTCAGCCAATGTGTTCAACGACCTGTTTTCAGGCTCCCGTACTTTGGCGGGAAACACCAAACAGGAAGCGCAGGAACACTCATCGGAGTACAACCCCGCCGGGCATCTTTCAGAGGGTGCGGGTAAAGCTATCGCCGGACTGTTCGGTCTGCTATCCGGTGGAAGTGATACACCACCCGATAACAGCCAAGTTCCACCGCCCAAGAAGAAAAAGAAGAAGAAACAAAGACGTATTTAATAACTATAAAAATTTCAATTATGCAGAATGAAGATGATTTAAGAGGACTTGCAAAGGTCATGGACTTTATGCGGGCAATCAGTATTTTATTTGTAGTGATAAACATTTACTGGTTTTGTTACCAGTCGTTTAGGGAATGGGGTATCAATATCGGGGTAGTCGATAAAATCCTGCTGAACTTCCAGCGTACCGCCGGGCTGTTCTCCAATATCCTGTACACCAAACTTTTTTCAGTAGTATTCCTTGCGCTTTCCTGTTTGGGTACAAAGGGAGTGAAAGAGGAAAAAATCACATGGAACAAGATTTATGTATTCCTGACAATCGGTTTTATCCTGTTTTTTCTGAACTGGTGGGTGTTGGCTCTGCCGCTACCACTGGCGGCAAACACGACATTGTATATCTTTACCATGACAGCCGGGTATCTTTCGCTGTTGGCTGCCGGAGTATGGATTTCCCGCCTGTTGAAAAATAACCTGATGGATGATGTGTTTAATTTGGAGAATGAAAGTTTTATGCAGGAAACACGCTTGATAGAAAACGAATATTCTATCAATCTGCCGACCCGTTTCTATTATAAAAAGAAGTGGAACGATGGCTGGATAAATATTGTAAATCCGTTCAGGGCAAGTATGGTTTTAGGCACACCCGGTTCGGGAAAATCGTATGCGATAGTCAATAACTACATCAAACAGCAAATCGAAAAGGGCTTCGCTGTTTATATTTATGACTACAAATTTCCCGACCTTTCAGAGATAGCTTACAATCACTTAATCAGCCATTTAGACGGGTATAAAGTGAAACCTAAATTCTACATGATTAACTTTGACGACCCACACAAAAGCCACCGATGCAACCCAATAAATCCGGCGTTTATGACGGACATATCGGACGCATACGAAGCCAGTTACACAATCATGTTAAATTTGAATAGGAGTTGGATAACCAAACAGGGAGATTTCTTTGTGGAAAGTCCGATTATCTTACTGGCTTCCATTGTGTGGTTTTTGAAAATCTATCAGGGTGGTAAGTATTGTACATTCCCGCACGCCATTGAGTTTCTGAATAAAAAATATTCCGATACATTTACAATTTTAACCAGTTATCCCGAACTGGAAAACTACCTTTCACCGTTCATGGACGCATGGGAATCCAACGCCCAAGACCAGTTGCAGGGACAGCTTGCATCCGCTAAAATACCGCTTTCGAGGATGATTTCACCCGCTTTATATTGGGTAATGACAGGGGATGATTTTTCACTGGATATAAACAATCCGGAAGAACCTAAAATTTTAGTAGTAGGTAATAATCCCGACCGCCAAAATATCTATTCCTGTGCTTTGGGACTGTATAATTCCCGTATCGTGAAGCTGATAAACAAGAAGCACCAACTGAAAAGTTCTGTAATCATTGATGAATTACCGACTATCTATTTTCGGGGACTGGATAACCTGATAGCAACGGCACGGAGCAACAAGGTAGCGGTCTGTTTGGGCTTTCAGGATTTCAGCCAGTTACGCCGGGATTATGGGGATAAGGAAAGCAAAGTTATCGAAAATACGGTAGGTAATATTTTTAGCGGTCAGGTGGTTTCTGAAACGGCAAAAACGCTTTCAGACCGTTTCGGAAAGGTCTTGCAGAAACGCCAAAGCATGACTATCAACCGAAATGATAAATCAACCTCAATCAGTACGCAGATGGATAGTTTGATACCGCCCAGTAAAATATCCAACTTAACGCAGGGTATGTTTGTGGGTGCGGTCAGTGACAATTTCGATGAACGGATAGAACAGAAAATATTCCATGCGGAAATTGTGGTGGATAACGAGCAAGTGAAACGGGAAACTGCCAACTACAAGAAGCTGCCCCAAATCATAGATTTCAGGGACGAGGACGGGAACGACCGGATGCAGGAAGAAATACAGGCGAACTACAACCGGGTCAAGCAGGAAGTCCAGCAGATTGTCATGGATGAAATGGTACGGATAAAGAACGACCCCAATTTGCAATATTTAATAAAAACAGAATAGCTACTTAGTAGCTATTCTGTGATATAGAACTACTATATATTATCTATTATTTTTTGTTTTTCATACTCAATCAATGTATTTTCATTATAGAGTTTGTATTGTTTTATATAACTTAAAACATCGTCTTGATTTAAGTTTGATGGTATTCTATGTTCTATTTTTTTATAGCACTATCAGGAATGCCATATTCTGCAAGAATTGTAAGGTTTTCTCTAATGAAATTATTCTCAATTTGATTTGCATAAAAGGAGTAGTTTCCTGCTTTTAATCCTTTCTCTGAACATATAAACTTTTGTATCTCGTTTACAACAGATAGCCATTTAGGTATTTTATATTCAAACCAATGTTTCTTAATGGAAAATATTTCACAAATAGAGTCATCCCATATGTTTATATCTGTTTCATTTTTATATTTGTCCAGTGTCTTTTTATAATTAAAATCAGATTTTATCAATGATGAAAGGCTTTTATTATATCCATAATCAAACGTTATTTTTACTAAACGTTTGACCGTCATTGGCTTTATTGTTTCTCCTGGCATAATTAAGTATTCCCATGCTATATTAAGGATGTAAGTTAGTTGCTCATAAGTTGGATAGTTATCCCAAGCTATTAATTCATACTTTATATCAATTTCTTGTCTAATTTTATCAATTATATTTTTTTGCCCTATAACTCTTGCTCCATTATTTTTTATTAGAACTCGTTCTTTTTCAGGGAGTTTACTGATGTATTTATATTGCTCCGTTTTTTTATTAATTACTTCACTATCATCTAATTGTATTAGCACCTCATTTTTTATAGGATTCTGTTGATAAAAAGGTATATCTACAATTATTTTTTCATAAGATGGCGGTGGATTAAAATTGTATATTTTTCCAATATAATGTTCCATCATTCTTCCTGCTCTACCTTTTATATTTGAGTAGTCAAAGAAATCACATGGTTTTGCTTTTCCCTCTGATGAAAGTCCTTTGTTGTAGTCAAAATAGATGACATTCTCTGCACTAGTATTAACTCCCTCAATAATAGTAGAAGTACAGAATAAATATTTTAATTCTCCTCTGTTAAAATAGTCAATTATTGATGTGGTAACATGTTTAGGTAAAGCTCCGTCATGTATCCCAATATCATATGTGAAATTATCAATTACACTCCATTCTTTATTAATATTATTTCTAATCCATGGGGAAATCGAATATTTTATTGTGCTTTTGGGATACTTATTCTCTTGTAAGAAATGGACAAATTTCTTAGATAGGTTTCTTACTCTCTGTGGAGAAGAACAATATATTATTGTTTGTTGATTTGCCAAATCTCCCGCTAATAGTTCAAAAAGTATTTTTTCTTTAAATGACTTCTTTTTTCCACTAACACCAAATTGCCCCGTGTAATTATTGTATATATTTATAATCTTTGAATCAACTAAAGAATACTTTGTTTGATAAAAAATAGCATTAAACTTCTTTTCAAATCCATGACTAATATCATCTATATTAGGACCAAGTAAATAGAATTTAGGGTTATATGTCTTTAAAATATAATGAAATGCATTATTTAATGCAGAAGCTCTCTCATCGTCTCTAGTGCCACTTAATTTATAAAATTCATCAATAATTAAAAAATCTACATTAAAAAAATAAGTATATTCACAAACTCGTTCGGCAGTAAATAAATATATATTTTTTTTGTTTAAATCAGGTTCTTGGCTTGTACGAACAATAATTTTGTAATATTCATTATATTTTGAGAGTTTTTTTCTTGTTTCATCAAGTAATGCTAATGTTGGCTGAATAATAACTATATTTCTATATTTTTGAGAAGCGATAATCTCTTCTATTAAGAGACTTTTACCAAAACTTGTAGGAGCACTTAAGATAACATTTTTATTAGTATGTAATAATTGTAGTACATTATATTGTTCATCATGAAAATATTTGTTAGGAATATTTTCTGATAAATGTAATCCCATTCGTATTTGGGAGATTGTACTTTCTAATTTCAGTTGTTTTTGTTTTTTATATAGATAAGGATAAAATCCTGCACTTTCAATCAAATCAGTCCATAATCCAATTGTTGAAGGTGGAATTTTATACCAGTTGTTTAAAATATTTATAATCAACTTGTACCCATCTATGTCATCATTTAGTATACATTGAGAGCATACTTGTGCTAAATGAAAACTTTCATCAAAAGAAATAGTTTCGGATGTTTCTATTCTGTTTATTATGTTTACAATATCATGCATTTTGCTGATTATATAATTTTTGATGTAACACCTTAATTAAATCTTTTTTATTTGGGATAGGAAATAGTATTAATACTATATTGAGGTTAGTCCTTTTAGGTTCTCCAGTTTGTTCTTCAATAGAATTTAGTGCTTTCTTAAATACTACTTCTAAATTCTTTATTTCTCTTTCATACTCACTTATAAAATCAGGATTAGTCTCATCATTAAAATTCTCAAAAAGTTTGGATTGATAGGTACATACTAAAGGTATTGTTACTGAAGACAAAAAGTCTTTCAATTTCAGTTTCCCTTCACAGACATTTTTCATTTTCTCGAACCAGTGATTTTTTTCAAACAAAAAAGTCTCATATTCTTCTTGGGTATTTTTATCTGGGTATTCATCTAATGGTATGAAAGATTGTTTTCTTTTAGCAATTAGTGAACATTCACGTTCAAGAAAATTCCGATTAAAATGTTCTTGAATGTCTAAAACTAAATCTTTTACTCCATCTTCTCCTGCTTTGCCATCTTTTCTATAATATATCTTTGATTCGCCTAAAAATAGAGAGTATGTGTCAGGTGTACTAAGGTCAGGACCTATTTGTACAGAATCAAAACCATGAACAGTCGCTCCATCAGTATCTTTAAAATATATTTTAGATAATAAAGGGATTGTATTTAAAAAGTCTCTAAGAAGAACATGTAGTATTAGCTCACCGAATTCCCCTCTTTTTAAGATTTTGTCAGGCAATTCAATGCTATCATCTATAACCTCGTTATTATCAATATATGTTTCTTTAGCATCTTTAAACTCTTTGATATTATATAATGCTTTGGCTGCTTCTTTAAGTTTTCTTCTATCATATTGTCTAAGAATACCTGTATGATATCCAAATGCAAAATCAACAATTGCGTCCATTAAAATTTCAGTTAGTGCATCAAGCCTGAAAGCTCCAAAATCAAAACCAACATAATAGCTTCTTAAAGTTGCTTGTTTAAAATGCTGCACAATGACTTCATTCGAATTAAATACCATATTATTATTTTTAATGACTGATTAATATCCTCATATTTGCAAATTTAGTAAAAAATAAACGCTTTGTTAAATTATAGACTTTTATTTTTCATGTGTGGACTAATGAAGCCAAACGAGGACTAATAAAGCCACCCGTTCCCAAATCCTTAAATATACTCTATTTCATCCTTACTTTTACTTCCGAAATTTTTATTTACTCACTAAAATTCAAAACATTATGGATGTAAACACAGCCAACCAGTCCACCACTGATGAACAGATGATGGATATTCTTCTTGTACTGGATAAGGAGAAAAAGACAATCAGCGCAGTCAAAGGCGTGGATGAAAACGGGGAACTCCAAACCGTACCACTGGAGAACAACAGCGAACTTCTGAAATTCGACCGTCACGGTGATTTCTTTTCCAACTTCTTTTCCAACATGATGAACCAGTTGAAGAACCCGACCCGTTTTAACTTCTTCAAAATCCCTAAGATTGAACTTCCCAAAATAGAGCCGATAATCAGGGATAATTTCAATCATCCGACACCTGAAAACGAAGCGGGCATAGAGCGTTACCGGGTAACACCTAAAACCGTGAAGCAGGAAGCGAAGAAAGAACAGCAGGAAACCCAACAACCACAGCAGCCAGCCAAAGAAACGGGAGCAACGGCGCAAGCACCGCAGCAACCCGACAAAAGCAAGTATGTGATTGACCCGGATAAGGTGGACTGGGAAGCCTTGAAGAATTTTGGTCTATCCAAAGAACAGCTTGAAAAGGCAAAGGCTTTAGAACCCATGCTAAGGGGCTACAAGTCGCCCGGAGCGTTCACCATTGCCGGAAACTACAACTCTGCCATTATGAAACTGGACGCACGTTTATCTTTCCGGCACGACAAGGACGGGAATGTAGTTTTGGCTATACACGGCATCCGACAAAAGCCGGAACTTGAACGCCCGTTCTTCGGACATGAATTTTCCAAAGAGGATAAAGCCAATCTTCTTGAAACAGGCAACATGGGACGGATAGTAAACCTGAAAAACTATATCACGGGAGAAATGATACCCTCTTTCGTCAGCGTGGATAAGGTAACAAACGAACTGGTTTCCATGCGTGCAAGCAGCGTCCAAATACCGGATGAAATAAAGGGTGTCAAACTGAACAAGGAACAGCAGCAAGCCTTACGGGAAGGAAAAGGTGTATTCCTTGAAAATATGATTTCCAACCGCAAAAATCCCTTTTCCGCAACCGTTCAGGTCAATGCGGACAAGAAAAGTCTGGAATTTATCTATCCCAATGCCAAACAGTCACAGGAGCAAGGGCAGAAACAGACGCAGCAGAACGGCCTTGTCACCAGTGACGGTGTAACCATTCCCAAAAGCATTTCAGGAATAGAGCTATCCCGCCAGCAACAGCAGGATTTAGTCAATGACAAGACCATCTTTGTTACAGGGCTGAAAGATAAACGAGGGGTCGAATACGATGCTTACATTCAGGTGAACCACGACAAGAAGAAACTGGGCTTTTACAGCGACAACCCCAGTTTTGACCGTTCCGCCGTGAAAGAAATTACTCCGGCAAGCAAGAACCGTACACAGGTTGCTGTCAATTCGGAGGGCAAGACCAACGAAGCCACCAAGAAAGTGAAAGAACCCTTGAAAAAGGGTCAGGACAAGCCCACTGAAAAACAAAAGACCAAGCAGGATAAAAAGGAGAAGCAGGAGCAGACGGACAAACCCAAACAAAGCAGGGGGCGCAAAAGATGATAGCGGTATTAATCCTTATTCCGGTTGTTGGTTTCGCCTTGTTTTTCTTCGCCTGTTACAAAACAGACTGGGAAGCCATAGACGAGCAGAATCGACAATATTATATAGATGGCTATCACATCTACTATGACCGGAAAATCCTAAGACAAAAAGAAGTGGAACAATTAAAATCGAAATTAGAATGATTGCAGTAATCGGAGAAAAACCAAGTGTGGCAAGGGACATTGCCCGTATTTTAGGAGCGAGTGAAAAACAAGATGGCTACCTTTCAGGTAACGGGTATCTCGTTACCTGGGCGTTCGGCCATCTTGTAGGTTTGGCAATGCCGGAAGCCTACGGCATACAGAGTTTCCGCCGAGAAAGTCTGCCTATTATCCCGGATAGTTTTCAACTTACCCCCCGACAAGTGAAAGCGGAAAAAGGGTATAAGGCTGACCCCGGCGCATTGAAACAGCTAAAGATAATCAAAGAGGTATTCGACCAGTCGGACAAGATTATAGTCGCCACCGATGCAGGAAGAGAGGGAGAACTTATCTTTCGCTACATCTACCAGTATATCGGATGCAACAAGCCTTTTGTCCGTTTATGGATAAGCAGCCTTACCGACAAGTCAATCCGTGAGGGATTGCAAAACCTGAAAGCCGGCAGCCTGTATGATAACCTTTTCCTTTCGGCACAGGCACGCAGCGAAGCGGATTATTTAATTGGCATAAATGGTACACAGGCTTTAAGTGTGGCAGCCGGACAAGGCATTTTTTCTTTGGGACGGGTACAGTCTCCCACGTTGGCAATGATATGTACCCGCTTTTTAGAGAACAAGAACTTTGTCCCGCAAAAGTATTGGCAACTGAAATTACAGACAACTAAGGACAATGTAACTTTTGCTGCACTATCCACAGAAAAGTACGATATGCAGCAAGCCGCCATCGACACGCTGCAAAGGATAAAGGAAGCGGAAACGGTTCAGGTGAAAACCGTAGAGCGTAAGGAAGTGAACCAAGAACCGCCTTTGCTCTATGATTTAACCACGCTCCAAAAAGAAGCGAATACCAAACTGAATTTTTCCGCAGACAAAACCCTATCCATCGCCCAAAAGTTATACGAGGGTAAACTAATCAGCTACCCCCGAACCGGAAGCCGTTATATATCGCAGGACGTGTTCGAGGAAATCCCGGAACGTCTTGTTAATTTGGAACAGTACGCCCGCTTTGCCGGATATGCTGCCGGGATGAAAGGCAAAGCCTTAAATTCCCGTTCCATGAACGATGGCAAGATAACAGACCACCACGCCCTGATAGTGACGGAAAACCTGCCCGGTAAACTGGAAACGGACGAACAGGCAGTTTATGAACTCATAGCCGGACGGATGTTGGAAGCCTTTTCTGAAAAATGTGTAAAAGACGTAACCAGTGTAACGCTGGAATGTGCAGGGTCGCTTTTCACGGTCAAAGGGTCTGTAATCAAGTCCGCCGGATGGCGTGCCGTATTCGGCGAGAAAGAGGACGGGGAAGATAACGCCACTTTGCCCGCCATGCAGGGCGGAGATAGTTTACCGCTTTCCGATATTGAATTACTGGAGAAACAGACCAAGCCCAAACCGTTACACACGGAAAGCAGTTTGCTTTCTTCAATGGAAACGGCGGGTAAGGAACTGGAAAACGCCGACCTGAAAGCCAGTATGAAAGATACGGGTATCGGCACGCCCGCAACACGGGCAGCCATCATCGAAACGCTGTTTTCCCGCCAGTATATCATCCGGGAGAAAAAGAACCTTGTCCCGACCGAAAAGGGTCTTGCTGTTTACAATATCATCCGGGACAAGAAGATAGCAGACGTTGAAATGACGGGAATGTGGGAAAATACGCTTGCCAAAATCGAAAGCGGGGAAATGAACCCCGACACGTTCCGTAAAGGTATCGAGGTGTATGCACGCCAAATCACGGCTGAACTTTTGGACGTTCAGCTTTCTTTCGCTTCGGGTAGTGGTTGCATTTGCCCGAAATGTAAAACAGGACGCATCTTGTTTTATCCGAAAGTTGCCAAGTGTTCCAATGTGGATTGTTCCGTCACCATCTTCCGCAACAAGAGCGACAAGCAGCTAACAGATAAACAGATTACCGAACTGGTGACTACCGGGAAAACCTCACTAATCAAAGGATTTAAAAGCAGGAACGGCAAAGTGTTTGATGCTTCGCTTGCTTTTGACGGGCAGTTTAATGTCGCTTTCGTGTTCCCTGAAAAGAAAGGCAAACCGAAGAAATAAGACGAAAATCGTTATATTTGCCACAGAAAGTTTCATTATAGATAGATTTATAATTGAAATTTTTGTGGTTGAAGCGCCCGGAGGGACACCGGGTGCTTTTTTAATCACTCTCCTTTATACTGGTAGGTCAGGCAAACGACCTGATTGTCTATCACCCGGTGTCCGGTCAGTTCCCACTTCGACCCGAAAGTCTTTCCTATAAACTTGATACCATCCCCTAACATGACGGGAACGATATACAGCGTTATTTCGTCCAGCAGGGACGCTTCAATCAGCGAGGTTATAAACTTACCACCGCCAATGACCTGAATATCGGTTTCCGAACTTGATTTAAGTTCATTGATTGCCCGTAAGGGTATATCGGTAAGAAAGGTTACATTCTCCTTTTTCGTCACATTGGTGTCGTAGTGGGACACTACAAAAGTCTTTTTACTTTTGTACGGCCATCCGCCCCAACGTTTAAAAATCATGTTATAGGTATTCACTCCGGCAAGAAATACACTGGGTTGTTCATAGGCTGCCGAAATTTCTTTTCTTACGTTTTCAGGCATCCAGTCCAATTCATTATCCTTTGTGGCTATGAAGCCATCAAGAGATACAGCAATACAAGTTTTTAAATGTTTCATAATTGGGTATTTAACAGTTACTTTTTATAAACTGTTCGCCAGTACATCAAAAAAGAAGCGTGAACTCACACTGCTTCAAAGTAGAGGTACTGGCATACCTAAATGACGAAACAGGCAAGCCCACGCTATGTTAAAACATAGCATAGACATTGCGCTGAAAATCTCGTCATTATTGAAAAGTGCCAGTTTTCTACTTTGAGACGTTCTGCGAACGAATATGTTATATATAAAGACGAAATCACAGATTACTGTTCAATCGCCGTTATTTTCTTATGTAACTTTTGCAAAGTTAGCCAAATCCCTGAAAACTCCGGCATACAATAAAAGAAATCCTGCCTTATCTCACGACAAAACAGGATTGAAAGCCATTGGAAAAGAAAAAATTAATCGGTTTTCTCCCGGATTAACTTGTGTACGTCCGTAGCTCGGTAATAACATCTGCCATCCAGCATAAGGAAAGGGAGTATTCCCTTTTTCCGGTAACGGGTAAGTGTTCGGGGTGCTACTTTCAGAAGCAGGCACAAGTCCTGATTATCCAGCAGTTCTTCCCCGTCCAAACAGTTACGCCCGTTTATCACCCGGTCTATCTTTTTGTCTTGCATATCGAACCTATCCATGATACGTTCCATCCATGCGGTAAAATCATCTTTATCTATATACATAAGGCTGTCTGATTAAATTAAACCAATCATAAAATAACTTTGGTTGGACGGGTCTTTGATGATAATGTCCCGTTCCCGCATGAAGCGGATATAACTTTTTGCGGTACGTTCTTTCACGTCCAAAATCTGCTGTATCTGTTCGCACAGGTCTATATAGGTTATATGTTCCTGTCTGCCGAACACGTCACGGGCAACCCCGACCAGTTCCTTTTCCTTGCGTTTCTCTTTTTCCTCTCGTGTCTTTTCTCCTTTGTAAAGGTGCATCCCGGCTGTCTTGTCCCATGCAAACAGCATCAAAGGAACATCCAACGGGCTACCGTCCCTTACTTTCAGGGCTTTCACAACCGATTGTGTGGGTTCTTCGTCCTTTTCGATGGAAAGGATAGTCGCCGCCTTTCGTTGCAGTTCCGAGCCTAAATGTCCCCGCAGCTTCAAACCATTGGGTACAAAATGCAGCACGCAGAGAATACAGGTATTATAAATTCCTGCCAGTCGGTACAGTTCATCTATCACTGCCACGCTTTCCACTTCATCATTGGCACTTTTTACAAGGTCGGCGATACCATCTATCACCACTAATTGTATGCCACCGTACTGGTAATAGAACTTATCCATACTTTGAACAATGGCGTGCAGACGTTCTTTACGGGACATACCCGTCAGACAAAATGCTTTCAGTTCTTCCGGTTTGTTCGGTTGCTTCGCACGTACTAATAGATTACTTACATTCTTGAACAGTTGTACTTCGGACTGTTCCGTATCATAAAGCAATACGGCTTTGTGTTTACTGTTGGCAGCTACCTGTATGCCGAGCGTATCTACTTCCTTGTCCGGTTGGCAGATACAGCCTGCTAACATGGCGGCTATATAATTACTCTTTCCTGTTCCCTCGCCGCCTGTTATACCAAACAGGTTTCCTTGTGTCCCAAGTGGAACGTCCCCGGCGGAAATTATCACCTGTGCTTTTGCCGGAGGATTGTTGAAGTCTATTTCGCACGATTTAAGCATAATCAATGTATCACTATATAGGTTATCTAAAAATTCGATAAACAATTTCAGGAAATCTTCACGGGTATTTCCTGCTTTGAAATAATCGGAAATATCCTTTTCCCCTTTAGTTCCCGAAAGTGGCAGTAACAAACGCTTTACCCCAAATTCTTCCAACTGCTTTTCCTGCTTACGTGCGCTTTCTTTTCCCGTCTTGTCAGTATCATACAGTAGGATAATATGCTTAAAACGGAACGTCAGCTTATAAATCAGGGTAGGCGGGATAGTCACAGTTTCGCTATTGAAGCAGATAGCATGAAAACCATGTGCCGCCAGTGACATGACATCTTTTTCACCGCCAGTGATAAACAGGGTATCACCTTTTGATGGCAGTTGCTCCAGTCCGAAACAATAGTTTTCCCCGAAGTTACCACCGTACAGGAAACGGGTTTTAGAGAACGGACGGTATAGTTTTATATACCGCTTGCTTTTATATCCGTACATCGGTTCTGCCACAGATGAAGTATAGGTAAAAGGTGTACCGTCCGCCGTTTCACTCTGAAACTCTCGCAGGGAACAAACCTTGTATTGTTCCAATATTTCAGGTGTAATGCCGTACAGTTGCCAGTATATCAGTTCAGCAAGCGGGAACTTTTGTTCCCGTAGCTGGTAAGGCTTGTTTTTCTTTTCCGGTGTTTCTTCCGGTACGCTATCCACTATCCGGTTGGGAATACTGGTAACGGGTATCGGCTTACCTGCTGCCAGTCCCAGTCCCAAGTCCCGGTCGATGGTTTCCAGTATTTCTACAAAATCCAACGAGTTGTTGCAGTCCAGCCCTTTAAGTTGCCCCACGAAAAAGAAGCAATCGCCACTATAACTGTCATTGCCGAAGTCTTTCATCTTATAGATACCGCTTCGGCGGTCGAAATAGATGTTACAGGATGCCTTGCTATCCTCGTAAAGAGGATTAAGGAAATTCCGACCTATTCGCCAGTTACCCGGTATGTAGTGTTTAAACACGGACAAACCGTTACTTGTCCTTTCTAATATTTCTTCTTTCCTTAACATATAGCTGGTGATTGGTTATCAGGTCTTGAATGTTTTCTTTATTACTTCTTATCAGGCGTTCTTCCAGCATCCGTTTTACTTCGCTAATTTTGTAGAAATAACGCCCTCGAATATTGGAGTAGGTAATAGTTCCAGCCACTCGCAGACGTTGGAGTGTCTTTTCACTGATTTTTAAGAATGTGCAGACCTCGTAACTGTCCACCCAAATTTCATCTTCATTGGTACTTTCCGCTTCTGTGTGATTGAATATATAATCGGCGATAGCGGTAATTTTGTTGTCTAAATCCTTGTAGGCTTTTGACTCGAATGTTATTATCTCCATTTTGCTAACTAATTGATTTGCTGCAAAGGTCGGGAGTTACAAAAGATAAAACTTACAAGATACTACCAAGTTGGTTGATTTATTTTTTTGTGGAAATTGGTGCTGAAATGGGTCTAAATAGAGGGAAAAGAGGGTAAAATTCACCTTTAGGAAAGGATATAAAAAAAACTACCAAGTTGGTAGTAACTTGGTAGTTTTTTAGAGGAAGTTTATTATAGCTTATCGTCTTCGTCCATTTTACGCAACAGCTTATTTATAAGGTTGGTAAGGAATGATGTCTTATCTTTCTTTCTCTCTCTGATTGCAAGATAAGTCCGGTAATAGTCCCCTAAGTCTATTTTGAACGATGCTTCTATGTAAGTCATAATCTCTTTAATGTCAGCGTTACCATCATTTAGAACTCCGGCAGCATATATGGCATACCCCAATTCGATAGCTGCAATTTTAGTTCCAGTCCATCGAAAAGGATTATCAGGTAATGAAGCCCGACTGATTTCTATTACTTCTTGTCTTTCCACATCTTGTAATCGTTGTTGCAGATAAATTTCCAACATATCATAAGCCAACATTTTAGCTACCCTATGGTCGTAACAAGTTGAAAATAACGGGTCTTTATCGAACATACCACAGTTATGGCATAGTTTATAATTTTCATGTCCTCTAAGGAAATAATATCTATCTAAGTGAGTTGCCTTAGAACGATAATATTGATAGAAGTCAAGATTGGCATTACAAAACTCTGTTATAGTTGTTTGTTTCTTCTTATAATACTCTTTAATAACTTCTTTACTACCATTGGGTTTTCTTAATTCAAGAGTGTATATATCATTGAAATATATTAGCTTGCTTAAAATGAATGGCTTAATATCTTTAAAGAATAATATTTCTTCATTAGCATCCTGAAAAGTATATTGATGGATAAATTCTCTTAGTTCTTCAAATAAAGGTCTGATGAAATTAATCATATACAAAGCCTTGTCGGAAGACACTTCGCTATCTGTACAGGATGCTTCTATCTCTGCATTAATTTTAAATATTATTTCGTTTGAAAATGATTTCATCAAAAATCTTATCTTTTAGTGTGATGTTTGCTCACAATATAATAAATGCCTTTAATTTAGTTCTAAAGGCATTTTCTTTGTAAAAGGAAATTGAATGCTACTTAAAATGGTTCAATAGCCATGCTATATTTTGTCCGAGGTTTTTCATGTTGATTACTGCTTCTTCATCTTTTAGAGCTTCTCCGGGCAGGCGACCGTAGGCAATGTTCCAATAAGTAGAGCCAACAAGATACATTTCCTTGTTTAAAAAGAAATGATTGATTGTGTCGATGGTGTTCATTGCTCCTGCACGCCGTGCTACTGCCACTGCTCCTGCCGCTTTGTGGCGGAACATTCCCGGATTGGTATCACTCACTACACTTGCTCTTTCGATTACCGCTTTCAATGTGGAGGAAACATCGGCTGAATAGGTAGAAGAACCTAACAGTATAGCATCAGCTTCGGTCATTTTAGTATAGAGTTCGTGGAAAATATCATTGTCAAAAACACAATTGCCCTTTCCTGCACAAGCAAAACATGCCTTACAGGGATTTATTGTATTGCCTGCCAACTGAATCAACTCTGTTTGATGTCCCTCTTTTTCTATCTCTGCCAAGACCAAATTCAGCATATCTGCCGTATTTCCGTCTTTTCGTGAGCTTCCATTAATTGCCAATACTTTCATTTTTTTGTCACTTCTCAAATTGAGATTACTTGCAGCAGTAAGTCCGTTTGCACTCAATGCTGCACCTGCGGCGAAAACTCCCATTTTTTTGAGAGCTTCACGCCGGGATATATTTTTATCGCTCATACTAAATTCTTATCTATATGATTCTGCGAAAATCTGCACAATATCCTCATCAGACATTTGTACACGGTCTGCTGTGAACATGATGCCCATTACTTCGCGGGTGTTGCGCATGAACTTCTCGAACTCATCGGGCATTATACCGTAATCAGACATTTTTAAATCGGCTACACCGCAGGCTTCTTGCAGGCGGACAAGTGCAGTGATAAAATCTTCGGGTTTATTGGCTTCGGACATACTTAACAGGCGTGCAAGTTCTACAAAACGGTCGTCGCAAGCATGACGGTTCACGAAATAACTGAAATACGCCTTACTTATCATAATCAGTCCGGCTCCGTGAGGTAAATTCGGATGATAGGCTGATAATGCGTGTTCTAACCCGTGTTCGCTGGTAAGTAAGGTAAGTGTCATTACTGCTCCCGATAATGTATTAGCGAAAGCTACACGGGTACGTGCTTCCAAATCGGAGCCGTCCTTAACAGCACGGGGCAAATACTCGGCAATGTTGCGGATGGCTTCACGTGCGTTCATATCGCTGGCAAGGTTTGCACTGGCAGCAATGAAGCCCTCTACGCTATGAAACAACGCATCAAATCCTTGAAAAGCGGTAAACAGTGGTGGTACGGAAAGCATCAGTTCTGCATCGACTACAGCAAGATATGGAAATAATGCAGGGTGCATAATGAATGCCTTTTCATTGGTGGCTTCTTTGGTTATTACACCGCAACCGTCCGTTTCTGAACCAGTTCCGGCGGTAGTTGTTATGGCGATAATAGGTAACGGCTTATTTGAAATCGGTTGTCCCTTGCCTGTACCGATAGGTACATAATCCCATAACTCACCATTGTTTGTCGCTAACAGGGCAATCGCTTTTGAACAGTCCATAACGCTGCCACCGCCCAATGCTACAAGAAAATCCGCACCAAATTCACGGGCGGCTTCCGCTCCGGATTCGGAGTTGGCAACCGTGGGATTTGGAGCAACTCCATCGAATACTTCGGTTTCCACTCCAACTTGGTGAAGTTGTTCCTCTGTGCGTGCCAAATAACCATTGGCACGGGTGGATTTGCCATTGGATATAATTATCAATGCCTTTTTGCCCGGCATTGTTTGTGTGTGAAGATTGTTCAACTGTCCTGCCCCGAAAAGGATGCGAGTAGGAATGTATTGGTCGTAATTCAGATTCGTTTTCATTGTCTTATACTATTTTGTTAATTATCAAATAAAAGGAGATTTAACTTCTTCGTCCGTTGCTTCCAACTTGAAAAAGACGGGACGCAGGCCATCGTTGCAGCAAGTAATCGCAACACCTGGCTGGCGTACCCAATCATTGAAATAGAAGTGTTTTGCACCATTGGCAAGAGCAAACACGTATGGATGAATAGTTCGCCACGCACCATCGCAAAATCCTTCGGGCTTTCCTAATTCGGCATAGAACACCTGTCCTGTTTTCATCAGACTGCATGGCTTTAGTCCCGGCATTCCATAGTCGTGGGCTAAATCTTCATTAAAAGTGGAACGCAATACTGTTATTTTTACTTTCTTCATGCTATTTCATCCATAAATCATCAATAAGTGGCATTGCATCCATGATTTCAAGATGAAGTACCATATCTTTTACCTCGGTAAAATATTTTTGGAGGTGAGGCGATACGAAATGCCGGTCATAGGCATCCTGATTCTTGTATTTTTCAAGAATCGTAAACCGATTGACATGTTCTTTATCCCATACGGCATAAAGAACCTCGACACCTTCTTCCAAGCGTAGCGATGCTTCTATTTCCTCTTTCAATATTTGTTTGTATTCTTCGAGTTTGGACGGCTCGACTGTTATGTGTGCTATTTTTATCATTGCTGTTTTCTGTTATCATTGATATTAATACCAGTCATGTTTCTCGTTCCGGTCGAGTGCGGCAATTTGCGACATCTCTTCATCCGTCAGTTCAAAATCGAAAATGGATATATTTTCTTTGATATGGTCGGGGTTACTTGAACCGGGAATGACAACTACACCCCTTTGTAAATCCCAACGTAGAATGACCTGTGCCGAAGACTTGCCGTGAGCGGCTGCAATCCGACTGATGGTTTCATTTCCTAACAATGCAGCCGTATGACCTCTGCCGCCGAGCGGATACCATGCTTCCACTACGATACCTTGGCTGTGCATATATTCTACAATCCCTTTTTCTTGGTAATAAGGATGTATCTCATTCTGTACCAATACAGGCTTTGTGCTTACTTGCGGCAGGAACTCCGTCATTTCCTTTATGTAGTAGTTCGATAATCCGATGGAGCGAATCTTGCCCTGCACCACATATTTTTCCATTGCTTTATATGCTTTTACATCGTCAGTTCCCGGATGGTGTAACAGCATCAGGTCAATATAACCGATGTCGAGCTTACGCAAGCATTCTTCTATTGCTGCTTCGGGATTGCTGAATTGATTAGGATAAAGTTTGGTTGCCACGAAGATTTCTTCACGTGGCACGCCCGATTCACGAACGCCTTGTCCCACTTCTTCTTCATTGTCATACATATGTGCCGTATCAATTTTGCGGAAGCCGGAAGCAAGAGCCGCCTTGACGGAATTTACACAGACATCACCATGCAGACTGTATGTGCCCAGCCCAACGATGGGCATATCATATCCACTGCTAAGTCTTACGGTAGGTGCTTTCCCATTTTCACCTTTCGAGAGGTTGAACACGCCTACATTGCTATTTTGATTCAAATTCAAATTCATACTTTCAATCCAATCTTTAATTGTTCCTGCTGATTCATTTCCATTAAAACGTTTTCCTTGTTTCCATACGGCTTTCTCTGCCGATTCGTGCAAATCTGTATCGCTTGAACCGATGCCACTGGAATGTGAAGTACAGAACGGCACGATGGTTTTGCCCGATAGATTTAGGCTTTCAAGGAATGTATGGATTATTTTAGGAGCTTTTCCCCACCAAATAGGATAACCAAGAAAAACCACGTCATAGTCCGAAAAGTTTTCGACTTTACTGCTTATCGCCGGACGTGCTGCCGGGTCGTTCTGTTCACGGTTCGCACGGGACGAGGAATTATTATAATTCAAGTCCTCACTTGTGTAGGGCGTTTCAGGAATGATGCGATCAAGTGTTCCATTGGTGACTTCTGCAATTTTTTCCGCAATACCTTTCGTTGTATTCGTGCAAGAAAAATAGACCACTAACGTGCGTCCGTTACCGGGTTGTGGTTCAGGCGTTGGTTCCGGTTCCGGTGTGGGTGTCGGTTCTTCTGTATTAACCGATTCTTCTGTAGGGCTGCAAGCAGCCGTAGCAAAAGATAATCCCGACAAAAGAATAAGTGATGATAACAACATTTTCATATAATTACTGTTTAATATTTCTAATGGTTTTAGCGGGTACACCCGCTACTATGACATTGTCTGGTACATCTTTTGTCACTACTGTTCCGGCGGCTACAATGGCATTTTCTCCTATGGTTACTCCGGGCAGAATGATTGCTCCTGCACCAATCCACGCATTGCGCTTTATCACTATCGGTTTTACTAATAACCTATGTCGCAAAGCTGGTTCTTCGGGATGGTTCTCGGTAACAATTTTTGCTCCCGGCCCGATAAATACTCCGTCCTCTAATGTGATACCACCTTGGTCGAGGAAAGTGCAACCGAAATTGATAAACACTTCTTTTCCCACACGGGTTAGTTTGCCGAAAGCTGTATAGAACGGTGGAAACATTCGCACCGAAGCGTCCAACTGTTGCCCCCAAATACGTTCGAGTAACGCCCTGATTTCATCAGGGGAATGGTATTGGGTGTTCAGTTCATAAACAAGTTTCTTTGTGTTCTCTATTTCGGAGCAGAGCAGAGGAAAATCGGCATCCGTTTCTGTAATCCGTTCCCCATTCCGCATTCTTTCGATAATCTTATTCATCCTGTTTATTTCCTCAACGTATTCATGTCAATCACATAGCGGAACTTTACTTTTCCGTCCGATACGTTACGCCAAGCCTTATCTATTTCTGCGGCATCTGCTTTGATAATTTCCACTTCGGGATAAATGCCATGTGCAACAGAATAGTCCAGCATTTCCTGTGTTTCCTTTATACCGCCAATTAGCGAACCGTAAACTTTACGCTGTGAGAGAAAAGCCATATTAGCGATGTTGAGTGTCGATTTGTCGGGTAATCCCACAATAGCCATTTCTCCACCCATTTTCAGCATAGCCACGTATTGTATTGGTTCATAATTGGCAGGTATGGTACTGATAATGAAATCGAACGTATTGTTCAAACCTTTCATTTCATTTGCATTCGTTACATTTACATACCGGGTGGCTCCCATGCGGGCAGCGTCATTGCGTTTTTCTTCTGTACGGTCAAAGACGGTAACATCGGCTCCCAAATCCACAAGGTATTGAACAGCCATGTGTCCTAAACCGCCATATCCGGCAACGGCAACTTTATCACCTTTCTTTACATTGCTGAAATGTATGGGCGACCATGTGGTGACACCTGCACACAATAACGGAGCAACACGTTTCAAATCGGCGTTTGCAGGTATTTTAATAGCAAAATTTTCACTAACCACGATATTGTCGGAATATCCACCCATTGCCATTTCTCCATTGTGATAACGGTCAGGAGAGTTGTAAGTAAAGGTAGTCCCGTTTTCACAAAACTGCTCTTTGTGCATTTCGCAGGAATGGCAGTGTCCGCACGCATTAACCATGCAGCCTACACCTGCTAAGTCACCCACTTTGAATTTTGTTACATTCTTACCTACCTTTGCCACTCGTCCGGCTATCTCATGTCCCGGAACCATCGGATATGCTGCATATAATCCCTGTTCCTGCTGTTCATCCCAAGCGGCGTGCAAGTCACTGTGGCAGATTCCTGCATAAAGAATCTCAATTTGAATGTCATTTTCTCCAATGGCATGACGGGTAAATTCGTAAGGTCGGAAAGTGTCTTTGGCTGAAAACATGGCAAAACCTTTTGCCGGGACACGTTCTTCACTTATTTGTGCAAAAGCGGTAGTTATACATGCCAGCCCTGCAATCATTGTCATTACTGTACGTTTCATATTCTATCAGTTTTAATTAATTTATTTGTTCGATGCAAAATTAGGGGGTTATATTCATTTGTCAGATACCTTTCTTACGGGGTAAAGTACCTCGATTACGGAAGATAAATCTTTTGATAGTATCTAATAATCAACAAAGTACCTAAATTACGGATTAAGGTATCTGAATTACAGTTTTTACCTATCTGCCGTTTCGTGATACAAAAAAATGTGTTTTCTTTGCATTACAAGATTAATTTGCGTACTATAAACATTCAAATAAGATGAAAGATAACCTTGATATTATAAAAGCAGATACCATCGAGCAGTACAATAAGTTCTTTGGTTTTGAAACACGCCACCCATTAGTAAGCATTGTTCATTTTGACCAGTCCGTGCCCCAACCCACACATAAAATGACACTTGGTTTCTATGCGCTTTTTCTGAAAAAGACAACTGGGTGCATTATTAATTATGGTAAGACTGTCTATGACTTTGACGATGAAACAGTGGTGAGTTTTGCTCCGGGACAGACTGTAGGTATTCACCGTTTGGAAGACGGCGTTGTTCCCGAAGCTATCGGTTTGTTGTTCCATCCCGACTTTCTGCATCGAACGGAATTGGGGCAGAAAATCAAACAATACTCTTTTTTTTCATACGCTTCCAACGAGGCATTACACCTATCAGTAGAGGAACGCATCATTCTACAAGACTACATGGAGAAGATTGTGCGTGAACTACAACATCCTATTGACAAATTTTCTAAATCGTTGATTGTCTCGAATATTGAGGTATTACTCAACTATTGTATGCGTTTCTACGAACGTCAATTCATTACCCGTGAAGAAATAAACAACGATGTCCTTGTTCGTTTTGAGCAATTACTTAATGAATACATGGATTCCGGTAAGGCTTCACAGCATGGAATACCTACAGTGAAATATTTTGCTGACAAGATTTGCCTTTCATCTAATTATTTGGGTGATTTGGTAAAATCGGAAACTGGGAAAACTGCGCAAGAGTTTATACAGTTGAAGATGGTAAACGTTGCGAAAAACGCTTTAATTGACCCAAATTTGAATACTAAGCAGATAGCAGAAATGTTAGGTTTTCAACATCCTCAACATTTCATGCGTTTTTTCAAAAAACAAGTAGGGTGTACTCCAAAAGAATATCGTAATCAAAATGTGGCAACAGCATAAATGATAAAAGTAATATCTCATTAGGACGAATGTTAGGTGTAAGGTGCAAGTATATATCTATATATATAGCTTGCACCTTACACCTAAGCTGAAACATTTATATTCAGACATTTGCGTAATTCAAAAATGTGTTGTATCTTTGAACCCGTGAGATAGGCAGACAAACAGCGGACAAAGCCGGACAAATAACCCTGCAAAAATCGTTACTGTTTCGTTACCTATTTGAAATATTGGAAGCTAAAGACGCTGAAATATAGGTGGTTAGATGGATGGGTTCAGTACCCTGTCTCTCCGCAATAAACATTGAAAATCAATAGTTTACAAGAATTACACCCAGTTTTACACCCTACAATGTAAAATTGGGTGTTTTTAGTTTATTTAAGTTCTCTGTATTGTTTCGGCTTAGTTATAAACCGCAAAACGAAATGAAGTACTGAGCGTGTATCAAGGAAATGCAAAATGCGAATAAAAAATTGCTTTTTATTCGTCGACTAAAAAATATTTGTGTAGTTTTGCTTTAAATGATAAAGGCATATGTATGTATTGGGGGTAACATAATAATTAATCGATTTATGATATGAAAACAAAGGGACTGTTAAGGATAGTAGTATTATTCTTTTGTGTGATAGGATTTTCCGGGTGTAATGACGATGAATCTGAATTTTCATCTACTGAGATTCAACAAGCACTTTTTGATATGAAAGGCACGTACAAGGGTGCCGTGGAAGTTTCATATTATAGAGGTAAGGAAATTGCAACCTTTCCCGATGGAATAGCAGTGTCAAAAGATTCTCTAATATTTAAATTGCCTTTATCGCCTATTGCAGAGATGATTAAAGATGAGAACATATCACGGCACTTAAGGGAAATAGGTGATGTTGAAGTAAAAGCAGGATATGAATTCCATCAGATGGATCAAGGTGTCATGAACTTTGTCCTGCACCCTGAAAATATAGTCATTTTAGGCGGATATGGTGCTCCATTGTCAGTGAGAATAGAATTCTCTCAAAATTTTGGAGGTGATGCAGAAATATATAGCCAGTTTATGATGTTTAATATTTCACCGACAGAATTGTGGATAGACAATGAAAGATCAGAAGATTTTTCGCAGCTTGTTTATCATTTCAGGGGTAGTTATGAATGAGGTTTCACATAGAGTTTTCATGAGTAGAAGGTTTATCTTTTAAAAACACTCAAGGTCTTTTAGTTTTGTGAGTGCCGATAGTCATTCGGTGTACAGCCTGTCACCTTTTTAAAGATGAAACTAAAATATTGTACGTTGGGGTAACCCAACTGTTTAGCTACGGCAATAGGGCTATTGTCGTTTTTCTGTAATAAATGCTTGGCTTTCTCCAGTTGCTTGAATTGAACGTATTCTTCCCATGTCTTGCCTGTCTCGAATTTCAGCAGGTCATTAAAATAGGCTGCCGAGAGATGAAGCTTTCCTGCAATATGGTAGGGTGTGGGGATCTTGCCGCTTTGTAGTCTACCGGAAGCAATGTAATCGTCGAGTATCTTTTCTGCTGTTTTTAAAATAGCTTTGTTTTTGTTTTCCCTTGTAATGAACTGACGTTCGTAGTAGCGTGTGCAATAGTCCAGAAAGAGCTCAATGTGTTTTGAGAGGATGGTGTTGCTGTGTGTGTCGATTGGATGATGTAACTCGTCCTCTATATTTTCGAGGCAACAGGTTATCTTTGATGTTTCGCGTTGGGAGAGATGGAGTGCTTCTTCTTTCCGGTATTGGAAAAAGGTATAGTTTTGGATATGGCTTTTCAATGAAGTCTGAGATAGTAGATTGGGATGAAAGGCTAATAGATACCCTTTGTCGGGAAGTGTGTTCTCTTCACTCATGCGAAATATCTCACCGGGCATGAGGAATACCATTGTCGTATTGGAAAAGTCGTAATACTTACGGCCGCAACAGCAGCTGTTGGGACATTCCTCAATGAGCAGGATGGTATAGAAATCAAACTTCACGGCTTCCTGTTTCAAATTGAGATTTTCCAAATTGATGATGCTTACTTGCGGATGCCATGTCTTGCAACCTAAGTTTCGATTGCACTCGCATACAGTCTTGAAGTCTAAAATCTTTTTCATTGTTCGGTTTCTGTTTCTTGCTCTGCAAAAGTAAATAATCATTCAGGCTTTCCTATTACCCGGATTACTGATTATATGACCTGATTTACAGCTTATAATGAGTAAGGTTGAAACTCATAGGTTAAGAAAACTGTAATTGAGGTTGGAATATCAGTAATTGAGGTACAATGAAATATGATGTAAACTGCTACTTTTGCTACAGTAAGAATTAATAATGAAACAGCATGAAAAAGTCATTAAGAAGTTTATGCGCAATAACGACGATAAGTCTTTGTGCCATGGGAAACCTGTTTGCGGTAGATAATAATTATTTTAATAGTGTTTATATGATAGATCAAAAACAAAGTTTAGTCCAGGAGTGGGATAAAGTATTCCCACAAAGTGATAAAGTGCATCACATGAAAGTGACTTTTCGTAATCGTTATGGTATCATCCTTGCTGCTGATATGTATATCCCTCGCAATGCTGAAGGAAAGCTGCCTGCTATTGCTGTAAGCGGTCCTTTCGGTGCGGTGAAGGAACAGGCGTCGGGGTTATATGCACAGGCCTTGGCGGAGCGTGGTTTTCTGACGATTGCCTTCGATCCTTCGTATACCGGAGAAAGTGATGGAGAACCCCGTTATGTGGCTTCGCCCGATATTAACACGGAAGATTTTTGTGCAGCAGTGGATTTTCTGTCCATTCGTGACGATGTGGATGCAGAGCGTATTGGTATTTTGGGTATTTGCGGATGGGGTGGTATGGCACTCAATGCAGCGGCTATCGATACCCGAATCAAGGCAACGGTTACGGTAACCATGTATGATATGAGCCGTGTGAATGCCAATGGCTATTTTGACTCAATGAATGCCGATGCACGTTACGAATTGCGTAAGCAGCTCAATGCTCAGCGCACGGAAGATGCGAGGAACGGTTCGTATGCTTTGGCCGGGGGAGTGGTGGACCCGTTGCCTGTGGATGCTCCCCAATTCTTGAAGGATTATCATAGTTATTATAAGACAGAACGTGGTTATCACAAGCGTTCGCTTAACTCTAACAATGGGTGGAACAAGACTTCTTCACTTTCTTTCATTAATATGCCTATACTTTCGTATAGTGATGAGATTCGGAGTGCTGTGCTGATGCTTCATGGAGAAAAAGCTCATTCGCGTTATTTCAGTGAAGATGCTTTCAAGAAGTTGAAAGGCGGGAACAAGGAGTTGCTAATCATTCCCGATGCCAGTCACGTGGATTTGTATGATAATCTAAACGTAATTCCGTTTGACAGAATAGAACGGTTCTTCCGTGAATATCTTAAATGAAAAATATTAGTCGGTTCATAGTGGTGGGTTTGTCGTTTCGTGAATTATAAGAGGATGGCTGTCTAAATAGGATGCTTCAATGGAGTGGACATGAATATAATGTATTTGCGGGATTTTCGTGTTTTTAATATAAGAAAAATGTGCTGTAAAGGAAATAGTTGGTGATAAAATGTTTGCCATCTTATTATAATTGTTACCTTTGTGGGTCTTATAATATGAAAAACAATGAAAATAACAATTCTACAAAGAAATATAGAATGGGCGAATCCTCAAGCAAATGTAGAGAGAGCTGATGAGGCTATTAATCGTTTGCCGGATGCCGATTTGTTTGTCTTACCCGAAATGTTCTCCACTGGTTTTTGTACCAAGCCGGAGGGTGTGGCCGAGAGTGCAGACAGTGAAACTTTGCATTGGATGCAGCGTAAAGCGGTCGAGCGTAACTGTGCTGTTGCCGGAAGTGTGGCAGTGCAGGAAAATGGAAAATATTATAACCGTTTCTATTTTGTACATCCTGACGGCTCGGTGCAGCATTATGATAAAAAGCATTTATTTACTTATGGAGGAGAGGATAAGCGGTTTACTGCCGGAACGCAAAGGGTGGTGGTAAACTATCGGGGTGTGCGTATTTTGTTGGAAGTATGTTACGATCTCCGCTTCCCGGTGTGGTCTCGTAATTTGGGCGACTATGATATGATACTTTATGTGGCCAGTTGGCCTACTCCCCGTGTAGATGCATGGAGTGCTTTGCTCCGTGCCCGTGCCATAGAAAATCAATGCTATGTGGCAGGAGTTAATCGGATGGGGACTGACCCGGCTTGTGAATATTCGGGTGGGAGCGCCATCATAGATCCATACGGAAAGACAATGGCCGAATGTCCGTGGAGTTGTGAAAGTGAAGTCACTGCAGAGATAGATATGGAGAAATTAGCAGCATTCCGTGAGAAATTTCCGGTGCTGAATGATGCCGATTCTTTTAGCTTGCTATAAAAAAGAACGGATAGAATCGAATAATAACTAATAAAATAAATAGATAATGGCAGAAAAAAGATTATTGTTGGGCGATGAAGCGATTGCCTTGGGAGCGATACATGCCGGAATATCGGGTGTGTATGCTTATCCGGGAACACCGTCTACAGAAATTACGGAATTCATTCAAAATAATAAGCTGGCACAGGAAAGAAATTTGCATAGTACGTGGTGTACGAATGAGAAGACGGCAATGGAGGCTGCCTTGGGCATGTCTTATGCAGGCAAGCGTGCTTTGGTCTGCATGAAGCATGTAGGTATGAATGTGGCTGCCGATGCTTTTGTCAATTCGGCTATTACGGGAGTGAACGGCGGACTGGTGGTGTTGGCTGCTGATGATCCTTCCATGCATTCTTCACAAAATGAGCAGGACTCCCGTTTTTATGGAAAGTTTGCGATGCTTCCCATTTTGGAACCGTCAAACCAACAAGAAGCTTATGATATGATGCATGATGCCTATACACTTTCGGAAGAATTGAAGTTGCCGGTATTGATGCGTGTCGTTACTCGTTTGGCACATTCACGTGCCGGTGTGAAAGTGGGGGAAGTAGGGGAAGAAAACCAACTGAATCCTGACAGTGAGCGTACCCATTGGGTGCTATTGCCGGCCATTGCGCGCAATCAATATGCTGCTTTGATAAAGAAGCAAGAACAGCTGGAAAAGGTTTCAAGAAAGTCGCCATACAATGGTTTGGAAAATTTCAATCCTGACAGCTCTTATGAGTTTGGTATTATAGCTTGCGGTATCGGATATAATTATGTGAAAGAATGTGACACAGACGATTCACCTGTTCCTGTATTAAAAGTATCACAATATCCTTTACCGGCAGAAGAGATTCAGAAGATGGCTGATTGTTGCAAATATATTCTGGTTGTAGAAGATGGACAGCCTTTTGTCGAAGAACAGGTGAAAGCTCTTCTTTCTAGCGATTATACAGTGAAAGGTCGTTTGACCGGTGATCTTCCCCGTACGGGTGAATTGACTCCTGACAATGTGGGTAATGCTATCGGTTGGGCTACCAAATCTCCTTTTGTCACTCCGCAGGTGGTGATGCCTCGTCCTCCGGCTTTATGTCAGGGATGCGGACACCGTGATGTGTATGATGCTTTGAATAAGGTTGCTGCAGAATATCCCGGTGCACGTATCTTTGGTGATATCGGTTGTTATACTTTGGGGGCATTACCTCCGTTCCGTGCTATCGACAGTTGTGTGGATATGGGGGCTTCTATTACTATGGCAAAAGGTGCTGCGGATGCAGGCGTTTTTCCTGCTATTTCTGTTATCGGTGACTCTACTTTTACTCATTCGGGCATGACCGGATTGTTGGATGCCGTCAATGATAAAGCGAATATCACGATTATTATTTCCGACAACCTGACCACAGCCATGACCGGCGGACAGGATTCGGCAGGTACAAATAAGTTTGAAGCTATTTGTCTGGGATTGGGGGTAGAACCCGAACATGTACGAGTGGTGGTTCCGTTGCCTAAGAATATGGAGGAAATAACTCGTATCATTCGTGAAGAAATAGAATATAAAGGAGTGTCTGTTATCATTCCGCGCCGTGAATGTGTGCAGACTTTAAATCGTAAATTGAGACAGAAAAGAGTAGAAAAGGCATGAGAAAAGATATTATACTTTCAGGGGTAGGAGGACAGGGTATCCTGACTATCGCTACTATTATAGGCGAAGCCGCAACTGTTGCAGGTCTTAACTTGAAGCAGGCCGAAGTGCACGGTATGAGTCAGCGGGGAGGTGATGTGCAGTCTAATCTCCGTCTTTCGGACGAAACAATCCATTCAGATCTCATTTCATTGGGGGAAGCGGATTTGATTATTTCTATGGAGCCTATGGAGGCTTTGCGCTATTTGCCTTATTTGGAAAAAGAAGGATGGGTGGTTACTTCTGCAAATACGTTTAAGAATATTCCCAATTATCCCGATGAGGAAGAATTGATGAAGACGCTGAATAGTCTTCCGCGTGTAGCCAAACTGGAAATAGAAGATATAGCGAAGGAAAATAATATGCCGAAATGTGCGAATGTCATCTTGTTGGGCATGGCTGCTAAATTTATTGGAATTCTGTCACCTGAACAACTGCGCGAAAGTATCGGTCGGGTGTTCGCTTCTAAAGGTGAGAAGATAGTGGAAATGAATAAGCGGGCTTTTGATATAGGTTTGGAAGCGGCAAAGAATCGGTAGGATGCTATGAAAATATTTAGTGAAGAATTGGTAGAAAGAGCTGTGTCGGAACTGCATATTGCCGACCTCTCACAGGCAACTATCGGCGATGTGCTGTTGGTTGCTCAATATTTGGAGAAAGAAACCGGTATTCCTTTTATTCGGATGGATCAAGGCTCTCCGGGGCTTCCTGCCAATCAAATAGGTATAGAGGCCGAGAAAGCAGCGCTCGACCGGGGGGTCGGTTCACAATATCCGGCCGCTGCGGGTGTGGCTGAATTAAAGAATGAAGCTTCTCGTTTTGTAAAGGCATTTATGAATGTAGAAATTTCTCCGCGTGCCTGTGTGCCGACTACGGGTTCGGTTGCAGGTTCGTTTGGTTCGTTTATTGCTTGTACGCAGCGCATTTCCGGAAAAAATAAAGTATTGTTTATCGATCCCGGATTTCCGATTCAGAAATCCCAGCTTCGCATTATAGGGGTGCAGTGGGAAGAATTTGATATTTATGCTTATCGGGGGGCTGCTTTGCATGATAAATTGGAAAGCATGTTGAGCACGGGCGAAATTGCTGCTATCGTATACTCCAATCCGAATAATCCGGCATGGATTTGTCTGGAAGAGGAAGAATTGGCTATTATCGGTGAACTGGCAACAAAATATGATGTGATTGTGATGGAGGACTTGGCTTATTTCTGCATGGATTTCCGTCGTGATTTGGGACATCCGTTTGAGCCGCCTTATCCTCCTACAGTAGCGCATTATACGGATAATTATATTCTGATGTTGTCTTCTTCCAAGATTTTCAGTTATGCGGGTCAGCGTATGGCATTGACATGTATTAGTGATAAGTTGTTCGACCGACAGTATCCGGCATTGGCAGAACGCTATAAAGATGCAGGTGTCTTCGGACCTACTTTGATAGCTTCCATTCTTTATATGATAACTTCAGGTTGTACGGCATCTACTCAATATGCTTATGCAGAGATGCTCCGTTTGTCTACCGAAGGTAAGATTAATTTTGTGGAGGATACGCGTGAGTATGCCCGTCGTGCCGAACGCATGAAGAAGATATTTACCGACAACGGTTTCCACATTGTTTATGATTATGATGCGACTCAGGTGGTTGGAGACGGATTTTTCTTCACTATCGGTTATGGCAAGATGAAAGGTGGTGAGTTGCTGCGTGAATTGTTGTATTATGGTGTGAGCAGTATTTCTCTTTCCACTACCGGAAGTGAGCAGGAAGGTGTGCGGGCTTGCACATCAAGAATGAGAGAGGAGCTGTATCCTGTCATGGAAGAACGTATGAAAGCTTTCCATGAAGACCATCCATGATAGATGAAAGACTAACACAAATAAAATCAATCTATTACTATGATTTGGAACAAAAATAAAGAATGTATGAGTCGGGATGAGATGCATGCGCTTCAAAGTAAGCGTTTGCAGAAATTGGTTGCACTGGTCTATCATAATGTCCCGTTCTATCGTAATAAGATGCAGGAGATGGATTTGTCTCCCGATGATATCCGTAGCATTGATGATATCGTGAAACTTCCTTTTACTACCAAACAGGATTTGCGGGATAATTATCCTTATGGGCTTCAAGCTGCTCCTGCTTCTGAAATAGTGCGTGTACATGCCTCTTCGGGCACTACCGGAAATCCTACTATTGTAGGTTATACCCGTCGTGACTTATCTGTGTGGTCGGAAGTAATGTCTCGTTGTCTTGCCGCTTATGGGGTGACCCGGGAAGATACGTTCTCGGTGAGTTATGGCTATGGCTTGTTTACCGGTGGTTTGGGTGCTCATTATGGTGTGGAAAATTTAGGTGCAACGGTTATTCCGGCGTCTACGGGAAATACTGAAAAGCATGTGCGTCTGATTCGTGATTTAGGTATAACCGGTATCGCTTGTACTCCATCATACGCCCTTTATCTGGCAGAAACGGTGGAACGAATGGGGCTTACCAAAGATGATATAAAATTGCGTATCGGTGCTTTTGGTGCAGAACCTTGGACAGACAATATGCGTAAGGAAATAGAAGAGCGGTTGGGCTTGAAAGGTTATAATCTGTATGGATTGAGCGAAATCATGGGGCCGGGCGTTTCCTTCGAGTGCCAGGAGCAAAATGGCTCTCATATCAATGAAGACCATTTCTACCCTGAAATAATCAATCCTGAAACATTGGAACAACTTCCCAGCGGGCAGCAGGGTGAATTGGTATTCACTACGCTCACCAAAGAGGGAATGCCGTTGTTGCGTTACCGCACAAAGGATTTATGTTCGTTGATGGAGGGTACTTGCGCTTGTGGTCGTACCAGTGTTCGTATGAGCCGCATCATGGGACGTAGTGATGATATGTTGATTATTCGTGGCATCAATGTCTTTCCTTCACAAGTGGAAAGTGTTATTTTGGGAATGCCTGAATTTGAACCTCAGTATATGCTGGTTGTCGACAGGCAAAATAATCTTGATATTCTTCAGGTTCAGGTGGAGGTTCGTCGTGACTTCTTCTCAGATGATTTAGGACGTATGCTTGCCATGAAAAAGACATTGAGTGACAAATTAAAGAGTGTGCTTTCTATCAGTGCGGATATTAAACTGATGGAGCCGAACAGTATCAGTCGTAGTGAAGGAAAGAGCAAGCACGTGATAGATAAACGAGTATTAAAATAAAAACTTTACGCAATATGACAATTAAGCAATTATCTGTTTTTCTGGAAAATAAAACCGGAAGAATTAATGATGTAGCAAAGACGTTGGCGAAGTATGACATTAATATGCACGCGTTCAGCATGGCTGAGTCTACAGATTTTGGAATCCTTCGTCTGATTGTTTCTGATGTCGATAAAGCAGTGGAAGTGCTCCGTGCAGAAAACTTTGCTGTAATGCTGACCGATGTGGTATGTATCAGTTGCCCGAATGTAGCAGGTTCGTTGTCGGCAATCCTGGAATGTCTGGCTGTCGAACAAATCTTTATTGAATACATGTATGCTTTTGCTCAGGGTGATACGGCAAATGTGGTTATACGTCCTAATGATTTGAAGAAATGCGTGCAAGTATTGGAGAAATGTCAATGTGATATTTTGAATAAAAATAATCTGTAAGATTTCCGCATATTCGTTTGGGAAAAGAAAAAGAGGCAGTCTCGCTGTGTAGGGACTGCCTCTTTTTTGCAGAGTAGGTTATTATTGATTATTCAGCAATACAAATAGAAACACGGTTTTCTTCAGCTGTTGAGAACGGCTGAACTGTGTCACCTTTGTAATCTACATTAATTCTGTTTTCAGTGATACCTTTAGCTTTCAAAGCTTCTGCAACGGCGTTGGCACGTTTTTGCGAGATAGTTTTGTTGTAAGCGGCAGTACCGGTTTGAACGTCTGCATAACCGGTGATAGTTACTTTAGCATTAGGATATTTATTCAAATAGTCCACGATGCTGTTTACTTTACCCAGTTCGGCTTCTTTAATTTTAGAAGAGTTGATAACGAAGAAGATGTTTTCTGTCAATGCTTCAACTTTTACAGGTTTGGGCTCTTCCTTTACAACCGGTTGCGGTTTAGGCTCTTCTTTTTTAGGAGCAGGAGCTGGAGCCGGTTCATAATAAACAGGTTCTGTCTTCTTGTAAGTCTTGCCAAACTTGAATGTGAAACCTACCAATCCGTTGAATTGCCAGTCTGCATTACCTGCTTTCTTTGAATTGTATTTATCGGATAACGCATTGGCATTTACTTCTAAGTTGACGAATACATGGTCGCTCAAACGAATGTTTGCGCCTAAACCTCCGCGTCCTACAATAAAGTTTTTGCTGTCATTCCATAAATATCTTAACTCATGTCCCTGTGCGTTGATAGCCACAGCTTCGTCATTGTCAAATGCATGGTTGAAACCTACTCCTAAGAAACCATAAGCATTGAATACACGTTTGGGATTGAATTTGCAGAATAAAGCACTTAAGTCCAACATAGCATCTACGTTGCCCTGTACAAATTTATATTTATACACGGTGGAAGGAGAAGCCCATGCTCCTTTAGCTTCCCAAGCACTTACTCCGGCACGCAGACCAAATAACGGGCTGAATTGGTAACCCCCTGTAACTTGTGCAGCTGGTGATATCAAATCCGAGAAACTAGCTTCACCCAAAGTATGGCTGGCACCGCCTTGAATTTGCATAAACCAATGAGGGTTGAACACCACTTTACCTTCTTCTTTCACTTCCTGAGCAAAAGAACTAACTGTGCAAAGAGAGAATGCACAGATTAAGAATTTCTTTGTTAAATTTGATAGTCCCATTTTTAAAAATATTTTGGTGATTCTGCAAAGGTATAAAAAAATAATATATCAACACGTTTTTTCACAAAAATATGTTGATATACTAATAAAACCGGAATTTAAGCTTACCAAATGAGACTGTAATCGGTTTAGAACAAACTCCAGGCTACGGTTAATCCTGCCATAACGATGGCTACCATACTCATTAATTTAATAAGTATATTCAGGCTTGGACCGGATGTATCTTTAAACGGATCTCCTACTGTGTCTCCGGTGACAGTCGCTTTGTGTACTTCACTGCCTTTGCCGCCAAAATTGCCTTCTTCCACATATTTCTTGGCGTTATCCCATGCACCGCCCGAATTTGCCATGAAAATGGCGAGAACAAAACCGGATGACAAACCGCCAATCAGCAGTCCGATTACTCCCGGAACACCAAATAAGAGTCCGGTGGCAATGGGAGCAATAATAGCCAGCAGAGATGGGAATACCATTTCTCGTTGTGCACCTTTGGTTGAAATTTGTACACATCGTGCGTAGTCGGGTTCGGCTTCACCGGTCAGAATCCCTTTTATTTCCCGGAATTGTCTGCGTACTTCTTCCACCATGTGGGCAGCTGCACGTCCTACTGCGTTCATTGTCAGTCCGCAGAATAAAAATGCCATCATGCTACCGATAAAAATTCCCGAAAGAACTTTCGGATTCATCAGTGTTACATCATAGTACAGCATATAATCGGTGAAACTTGCATTGTGTACTTCAACAGTAATGCCGTTGGGCAGTTCTAAAATTGTTTGTCCCAATCGAGTCAGTCCGATACGTATTTCTTCTATGTATGATGCCAGCAGTGCCAGACCTGTGAGCGCTGCAGAACCGATGGCAAATCCTTTTCCGGTTGCGGCTGTCGTATTACCCAACGAATCGAGGGCGTCTGTGCGCTTGCGCACTTCTTCACCCAATCCACTCATTTCTGCATTGCCTCCGGCATTGTCGGCTATCGGACCGTAAGCATCAGTAGCAAGAGTGATGCCCAAGGTGGAAAGCATTCCTACAGCGGCAATTCCGATACCATACAGTCCCATGGAAATATTGGCAAAATCAAAACCTGATGCGAGCCAATAAGAAAGGATAATTCCAACTACTACCGCCAAGACGGGGATAGTGGTAGATACCATACCCAGCCCGATACCTGAGATGATTACGGTGGCCGGACCGGTCTTTCCGCTTTCGGCCAAACGTTGTGTTGGTTTATATGATTGAGAAGTGTAATATTCGGTAGAACGCCCGATGATAATTCCTACTATCAATCCGACAACTACGGCAAATGAGATATTTACCCAATTTTGTAAATTCAGTATCCAAAGGATAAGGAAAGTTGCAACGACTATTAAAGCAGAACTTAAGTTTGTTCCGACAGCCAGTGAGCCTAATAACTCTTTCATGCCTGCATTTTCTTTTGTTCTGACAGAGAAGATTCCTATAATGGAAAGGAGAATGCCTACAGCAGCAATCAACATTGGTGCGATAACAGCTTTAAATTGCATGGTTGTATCGTTTGTACCTATATAGGCAGCAGCCCCCAATGCAGCAGTGGCGAGAATCGAGCCGCAATAGCTTTCGTACAAGTCTGCCCCCATACCGGCTACATCGCCAACATTATCACCTACATTGTCGGCAATGGTTGCCGGATTGCGTGGGTCGTCTTCGGGGATGCCGGCTTCTACTTTGCCTACAAGGTCGGCACCCACATCGGCTGCTTTGGTATAAATCCCTCCTCCGACACGTGCAAATAAAGCCTGTGTGCTGGCTCCCATACCGAATGTCAGCATGGTGGTGGTAATGATACACAATTTGGCAGATGGATTCATGACGTCTGCCGGAATACATTTATCCAGCAATAGATACCAGAACGAAATATCAAACAGGCCGAGTCCTACCACCACCAGTCCCATGACTGCTCCGCTTCGGAAAGCGATACGCAGACCTTTGTTTAAAGAGCTACGGGCTGCATTGGCGGTACGTGCTGAAGCATACGTTGCGGTCTTCATTCCCAAAAAACCGGAAAGCCCGGAGAAGAAACCGCCGGTAAGGAAGGCAACGGGCACCCAGGCGTTTTGCAGATGGAAGCCGTAAGCCATAACGGAGAATAGAATAACCAGCCCCAGGAATACCATTCCCACTACCTTGTATTGCTGTTTGAGATAGGACATGGCGCCTTGACGTACATACAGAGCGATTTTCTCCATTGTAGGAGTTCCTTCGCTTTCACGCATCATTTGTTTGTAGAAATACCAAGCGAGTACCAACGCCAATAAAGAGGCGATGGGTACAATCCAGAAAAGATAGGTTTCCATACGCAGTATTGATTTAGAAGTTACTTCCCAAAGATAAAAAAAATAAGTGATATTCAAAGGTATAGGAGCACTTTTTTATTTGTTAAGGGAAAAAGAGAACCAGTTGGAATATTGTGGGTTATCAGGTTTATGGAATATGCCGGAGGTGCCTGAGGGAGGCTTTTCGGGTAGCGGAAGAATTTTACCGTTTCAAGCGATAAAGTTACCCGGATTCATCTAAGTATCCGGATGATAAAATAATAAATTGTATGGGAATAGTTATTTCCCATACAATTTATCTATCAAGTCACTGCGGCCTATCTTGCGTAATTCATTGATGATAGCACGGCGTTCTTCGGGTTTATACCAGAAAAAGAACATTCGTTGCGCCAATTTTTCCTTTTGCGTCTTGGCAGAAAAGACCGGTTGCAAAGTATAGGGATGATAGCCTGTATACCAAGCTTCGGTAGCAATGGTCATGGGAGTGGGAGTGAAGTCCTGTACCTGTTCCAGATGGAAGTCCAACCTTTTGGTGATAACTGCCAGCTCTGCCATATCTTCTTCTGTGCATCCGGGATGGCTGCTTATAAAATAAGGAATGATTTGCTGTTTCAGATTCAGCTCCCTGTTCACCTTATCGAATGTTTTCTTGAATTCATAGAATTGTGCGAACGAAGGCTTCCGCATGATATGCAATACTTGATCGCTGGTATGTTCGGGGGCAACTTTCAGTCGTCCGCTCACATGTTTGGATATCAGCTCGCGTGTATATTCGGCTGTGCTTCGGTTTATCGCCGGGTCTTTACTTTGGTATTGCAACAGGTCATAACGTACACCGCTTCCGATAAAGCTTTTCTTTATTCCCGGTATGGCATCTACCGAGCGATAGATGTCGAGCAGCGGGCGATGGTCGGTATTCAGATTCGGACATACTTTGGGATGGATGCAGGACGGGCGTTTGCAACGGCGGCATTTGTTTTCATCCATTCCGTGCATGGCATACATATTGGCACTCGGTCCTCCCAAATCGCTCAGATAACCTTTGAAATCAGGCATTTCTGTAATCTCTTTCACTTCTTTCAGGATGCTTTCCTTGCTTCGGCTGACTATGAACTTTCCCTGGTGGGCAGAAATGGTACAGAAAGCACATCCGCCGAAACATCCCCGGTGGAGATTGACGGAGAATTTAATCATATCATAAGCCGGGATGCGTTTCCCTTTGTATTTGGGATGGGGCAGCCGGGTGTATGGCAAGTCGAAAGACATATCCAGTTCGCCCTGTGTCATGGGAGGGTAGGGAGGATTGACCACTACGGTCTTGTTTCCCACATCCTGCAGGATGCGGGAAGCTTCGTATTTATTGCTTTCCTCTTCGATGAAGCGGAAGTTTTCGGCTTGTTTCTTCTTATCTTTCAGACACTCTTCATGAGAGTGGAGGATGATATCCGGTTTTTCTTTACTGTGCTCGGATGATGTGCTGATGTTTTGGAGCGGACACACGGGGTCTCCCTTACGGATTATGTAGGCTGTTTGTAAGATATCATGTGGAACAGGAAGACCGGCTGCTATAGGAGCAGACCCGTGTGTCTGTCCGGCAGCAGCCGTCAGTGCTTTCATCCTTCTGCAAAGTTCTGTAATCGGCTTTTCCCCCATTCCATAAATGAGCAAATCTGCTCCCGAATCTATTAAAATAGACTTCTGCACACAATCCTGCCAATAGTCATAATGGGTGACGCGGCGTAAGGAAGCCTCTATACCTCCCAAGATGACAGGCACATCCGGGTATAGTTTTTTAAGAATCTGTGTATATACAATGCTGGGATATTCGGGACGCATATCGTGACGACCGTCCGGTGTATAAGCATCTTCACTGCGTAAACGTTTATTGGCTGTGTACTTATTCACCATGCTGTCCATACATCCGGCAGATACACCGAAAAAAAGACGTGGTCGTCCCAGCTTTTTGAAATCGCGCAAGTCATCACGCCAATTGGGTTGAGGCACGATGGCTACTCTTAGTCCCTGTGCCTCTAATAATCTTCCGATAACGGCCGGTCCGAAAGAAGGATGGTCTACATACGCATCTCCGCTAAATAAGATAACATCCAGGTCATCCCATCCACGCAGTTCAACTTCTTTCTTTGTTGTCGGCAGCCAATCTGTAAGTTTATGTTCTTTCAAATCCTTTTTATTCTTCTTTTTGGCCTCCTTCTTCATCATCCTGATTCTTTTCTTTTTCCCAGCGGATGTAGAGCAAAATCAATTGATGAAGCCCGAAGGCTTTCATGTTATTATGATAAATTACATCTATGCAAAGGTCGAGCAACTCTTTGTTGTTTCCCTCTTCACTGGTAATCAGTGAGCGTATATTCAGTTTTAATTTTTCCAGTACAGACTCATCTACAATGCCGTTACTGTCTATTAAGTGCTGAAATAGAGCGTATTTCTCGATTGTTTGCAGGTTTTCTTCCGAAATTTCCATGCAACGTGTGCCTGAGGCATTTGTTTGTATAGTGTACATAGTCCTTATTTTAATGGTTTATACGGACAAAGTTAGGTGTTTTTATGAAATAACCTCTAATTTGCTTCTTTATTTTCATAGAAAATCCTTATTTGCTTCCGAAGAAACCTAATATGGCACTCATTATCCGTGTCCGTTGCTGCACTCCTTCGATGCTTTCGAAAGGGAAGCCCAATACGAAAGTGCGGTAATTGCCTTTGTAGGCAATGCCGGCACTGTAATTGCCGGGAGTGTATATAAATGTGGAATAAGCCGGTGCGACAGGAGTCAGGCAGTCGGGGGCAGGTACGGCATACGTTTTTTCATTCACGGTGCAGGGAATTGTAAAATGGGTGTTGGCACCGTAAATAGTGCCTGATGTTTTTCCGCCCATGCTTCCGCCAAAACTGTATTTCAGTATGTTCTCGGTAAAGCCGAGTGCCGAAGGACTGTTCATGTTGCTGCCGATATAAGAACCGCTGACCAATATGTTTCCACCACGGCGGCAATAATCCGTGATAAGTTGTTGCATGATAGGGGAGAATGCCTGTTTCTCCGCACCCATAATGAGGTCTGTGACCGGATAGTCTGTCAGTCGGACGAATCCGTTTTCCACTGCTTCGTCGCTGCATGAGACAAAGGAATATCCTCCGGCGGATTGTATGGCTTTGCCGTGTATGAAAGGATAATCAAACGTGTTTCCGGCTATCAGCATTCCTTCCAGCTCACTGCCACTGTATCCCAGTCCGTCTTTTGTTTCCCGTCCGATGCGGCTTCGGTCAAAACTTTGTTGTGCACCGCAATAGGCCGGTGTGCTTATATAAGGTATTCCCGGGTCTGTCTTTAAGTCAAATCCTTGTATAAAATTCGATTCTATGGTAGCGGGACCGCTTAGGCGATCGAATGCATTTACTATTAAAACAGTTCCTTTGCTCTTTTTGGCTTTATAGGCCGACAGAATTTCGGAAGGGAAACTTTCTCCTCCACGGTTGACGGCTGTGACTTTGAAGCTGTATACCAGTCCCGGTTCGGCTTCGAAAGTATATTTCGTATCGCGAACCAACGTACCATTGTCGAATCCACCATGTCCCAAACGGGTGTACACAATGTATTCCCGGGCCTTTGCCGTAGGTTCCAGCGGGTCGTCTACTGCCTGCCAGCTCAGACGGAATGTGTTCTTCTTGCTTCCTTCGGCTATTGAAAAATTGCTCACCGGCAATGGTTGTACCACATAGTCAGTGCCATGCATAGTGGCTGTATACTTTAGGATTGATTTGTAAACCGAACGTGCAACCGTGAATTTAAACCGGGGATTGTGTCCCAGTTTAAGGTCGGCAAAGTTCTGATGGGAAAGCAGTTCCAGAATCATGGATGGAACACCCGGCAGGCGTGTCTCGCTGTAATTGCGGTTCCACAGGCTGCGGCGCGGCCACTGAATACCAAATCCGGCAGAGATATCCCGTTGCAGTCCGGTCAGCACCATGTCTGCCAGGTCACGGGAAGCATAGCGGGAGATTCCGGCGTTTAATTTCCCATTATTGCTGCCGGTGGTATAAATGCCCAATGTCCCGATTAGCTCATCTTCTTTGGAGAAGCCGGCATCGCTGTGCAGTCCGAAAGTCATTTCAAACGGCACTCCCAAACCTTGTTCCTGCGGATTGTAAACAGAACCGCCACTCATGTAATTGATAACCCGGCTGCGGCTGTTGATGTCGTCGGTATAATCATTTTTCCCTTCGGCGGGACTATATATACCGTAGGGCATTCCCGCCCATTGTGCTGCATAACGTGCTCCTTCCAGGTAGCGTGGAAGACCGCTGATGCTTCCTCCTCTCGAAATATTTCCCATGCCTCCTCCAAAGCGGACGGCATCGGCGCACACTACTCCTTTTTGTTTGCTCTCATTACTTAATACTACCATTCCGTAGTCGTTGGTTCCTTTGTCGAATTCAAAAGTGCCCAGATAAACCCATGTACCTCCGCCCATTTGCTGGTTGACTTTGAATTCGGTCACTCCGCCTTTATGGAAAACCAAATATTTGGCATCGCTTACACTTCCCGGCAATGTCTGATAAGAAACGTATACGGCATATTTCCCTGTTTCGGGAATATCGGGAATCCATTGTGCAAAAGCCTTTTCAGGCTTTTTTTCCGTTGCGGCGAAGCGTGCCGTGCCGTCCCGGAAAGGATTCTGTCCGTCTGTATAAACAGAACGTTTTCGGGCGAATCCTGGCAAAGGAGATGTTTTCCATTTTCCTTTCCGGCTTTTCTCTTCTAGATAAATGCTTTTTCCCGTAACTGTGTTGTTGTCCACTATAACTTCGTTGCGCTGCCGGTCTCGTTCGCGTGGCGTATAGACGACGGCACCGGCGTTTTCCAGCATGGGGATGATATAAGGAACGACGAAAGACTGTGTGAAGAGGTCTTCTGTGGTGCAGAATAAGCGCGGACGTTGCCATTCCCAACTTCCTTTGTTGTTTTTATAATATTTTCCATGGCTTTGCCACAATGCGATGTGTCTGCCCTCCAATCCTTTAGAGGCAAGATAAGGACGTGACATATTTTGTACCCAAGGAGCACCTTTATAGTCGATGCGTTGCCACAGCCTGCTTTTATCCTGTTTCTTTTGTAATATATTGGGGATTAATTCTTCAATCGGCTTTCCATCTGCATAAATGGTAATGTCGTAGTAATTGACGGGACCGGGAAGACTTTGTTTCAGTAACCTGTAAATGGCTTCTGTATTTTCGGGCGTGAAAGGTTGATAACCAAAGTTCGCATTGGCATAAACATGCAGCGCTTTTTTACTGTGATTCAGTTCGTAGCGGTCCAGTCTGCACTTGCCGATATTGGCGTATGATGTTTCGAAATTAGTAAAAAAGTCTTTTAAGCGTTGTTCCACATTCCGGTCCGGTTCTTGTGCCGATATCCAGAAGGTACTTACCGCCAGAAACAGAAAAGACGTTATTATTTTCTTTGCCGGCTTAATAAACATAATTGCTTCTATTTGATGATGCGAAGTTAGAAATATTTGTCCGTATTCCCGTATCGGCTCATCTAAATGAAATGAATTATCTTTAATTTTTGCTTTACATTAGCTGTTATGCTTCTGTTTTGTTTTCTTTTTCCTTTTCTTGCAGGTTTGTGCTTGCCGCAAGCTTAGGGAAGAATAAGTGTTTTCTTCCTTTGGGTTAAGTCTTTTTCTACGTCCGGTTATTACGTCCTACTGCGGCAGGACGTACGTTCCATGGCAGTAGGACGTACGTCCCACTGTAGCAGGACGTATATCCCATTGTTGTGGGACGTAATAATCTGCCGCATGAAAAGTCTTAATCTGAAGGACGAAAATGCTTGGCCTGTCTTATGGAATATTTAAAAGGAGGTGTGTCAAAATAAAAATGGTCTATCAAATCTTAACAGTAGGGGCAGGGTTTACCTGCCCGAACCAACAGTCACTAATACACAAAGCAAACTGTTTTTTGGAAGAGGAAACCTCACCCCTGCCGGCAAAATGATAGCATCATCAACGTTTAGACACACCCCTTTTGCTGTTTTATTTTAAAAAGAAAGATTATTGAATATTCCCGATAGTAAATAGTTCAGGATGCTTTCCTTTGAAATCTTTATAATACAATTTAATTTCACGCATATCTTTCTCTATATCCCCGCTAGGGTGAATCACCTTTTCGGCAGTGATACATTTTTTTTCGTAGTCTATAGCTACTAATATGATGGGCAGACCGGCTCCTTGGGCAATATAGTAAAACCCTTTTTTCCAATTCGAATTTGCTTTGCGCGTACCTTCGGGAGTAATGGCCAAATGAAATTTTTTGCTCGACTTGGCAATGTTTATCATCTGGTCTACCAATGAACTCTTGCGGCTGCGGTCTACCGGAATACCTCCCATCCAGCGGAAGATAGGTCCCAAAGGCCAGAAGAACCAGTCTTTTTTCATCATGAAGCCGGTTTCACGGCCAATAGCCCCCATAAACAGTTTACCGATAAACAAATCCCAATTGGTGGTATGCGGAGCTGCACAAATAATATATTTGTCATAATCGGGAACGGAGACTTTGGTCTTCCATCCCAACAGTTTGTAGTAGATAAAACTACAAATAGCTTTCTTCATTCTTTAAATCCGTGTTATGCTTTTGATGCTTTTTCCATTTCGTCTGCCACTATTTTTATTTCTTTGTCCAGGTCTTCATGCAATCTCTTATAGAAGCCTTTTACATTGCCCGGCTCGGTGTGGCTGATACGCGGAATCAATGCCAACACGTTATGTATTGCGTGAATAACTGCTTCACGGTTAACACCTTCCATCAAGGTAGCAAAAAATAAATCGCTTGCTATATAGGTTATTTTTTTCTTTAAATTTCTTCTACTTGCCATAATTGTAATGTTTTTAAGTTAATACAAAAATCTAATTTCGCGGTAAAGTTAGCATTTTTATTTGTATACGTTTTCATATTTGCGAAAAAAGAGCGAAATTTGCACGTGATTTCTAAATGAGTTTATACACCTTTAAATAGAATAATAGAATATGACTAAAAGTGCATTACAAATTGCCAGAGCTGCTTATCAGCCCAAACTTCCTAAAGCGTTGAAAGGCGCAGTTAAAGTTAAGGAAGGTGAACCTACACAGTCTGTAGCTGACCAGGAAGCTATCAAAGCATTGTTCCCTAACACATACGGAATGCCGTTGATACAGTTCGTTGAAGGCGAAGCTGTTAATTTGCCTGCTATCAATGTAGGTGTAATTCTGTCCGGTGGACAGGCTCCCGGCGGACACAATGTGATTTCAGGTTTGTTCGACGGTATCAAGGCGCTGAACAAAGACAGCAAATTGTTTGGTTTCATTCTGGGCCCCGGTGGTTTGGTTGACCATAACTATATGGAGCTTACTGCTGATATCATTGACGAATACCGCAATACGGGTGGTTTCGATATCATCGGTTCGGGACGTACCAAACTGGAAAAAGAAGAACAGTTTGATAAAGGTTTGGAAATCATCAAAGAACTGGGCATCAAGGCATTGGTAATCATCGGTGGTGATGACTCTAACACCAACGCTTGCGTATTGGCAGAATATTATGCAGCCAAGAATTGTGGCGTACAGGTAATCGGTTGTCCGAAGACTATCGATGGTGACTTGAAGAACGAAATGATTGAAACTTCTTTCGGTTTCGATACTGCTTGTAAGACTTATGCCGAAGTTATCGGTAATATCCAGCGTGACTGTAACTCTGCACGTAAATACTGGCACTTCATTAAATTGATGGGACGTTCTGCTTCTCATATTGCTTTGGAATGTGCTTTGCAGGTTCAGCCTAACGTATGTATCATTTCTGAAGAAGTTGAAGCTAAAGATATGTCTTTGGATGATGTAGTAACTTACATCGCTCAGATTGTAGCCGACCGTGCTGCTCAGGGTAACAACTTCGGTACAGTATTGATTCCTGAAGGTTTGGTAGAGTTTATTCCTGCCATGAAGAGATTGATTGCTGAATTGAACGACTTCCTGGCTGCTAACGCATCAGAGTTCGCATTGATCAAGAAATCTCACCAACGTGAATATATCATCTCCAAGCTTTCTAAGGAAAACTCGGAAATCTATGCTTCTCTGCCCGAAGGCGTTGCACGTCAGCTTACTTTGGATCGTGACCCGCACGGAAACGTACAGGTATCACTGATTGAAACAGAAAAGCTGTTGTCTGATATGGTAGCCGTTAAATTGGCTCAGTGGAAAGAAGAAGGCAAGTATGTAGGTAAATTTGCCGCTCAGCATCACTTCTTCGGTTACGAAGGCCGTTGCGCTGCTCCGTCAAACTTCGATGCTGACTATTGCTACTCGTTGGGTTACACCGCTTCTATGTTGATTGCCAACGGCAAGACCGGTTATATGTCTTCTGTACGTAACACTACTGCTCCTGCCGAAGAATGGATTGCAGGTGGTGTGCCTATCACAATGATGATGAACATGGAACGTCGTCACGGTGAAATGAAACCGGTTATCCAGAAAGCGTTGGTAAAATTGGACGGTGCTCCTTTCAAGGCGTTCGCCGCACAGCGTGAACGTTGGGCTATTGAAACAGACTATGTATATCCGGGTCCTATCCAGTACTTCGGTCCTACAGAAGTTTGTGACCAGGCAACCAAGACATTGCAGTTGGAACAAGGAAAATAATTTTTTCTTATTTCTATAAAGCATAAAGGAAACCCATCGGGGCTGATTGTAAAACCATTCTCCCGATGGGTTTTATTGCATAGTATGTGGGAATAGGTAAGGTAAAAACAGCTAAATAGGATAAAATGGTAAGAGCGAAAAGCACACGTCCTGCCCCTGTTAAAAAAAAGGCAGTCGCGAAACCTGTCCGCCGGACCACACAGCGGAAGGCGAAAAAGAAACCGCAAAGAGAGATGCCGTCATGGCTTCGGTATGTCATTGCGGGAATTATTGCTTTTTTATTCCTTGCCGCTTTCTTTTATTTCTTTATCCGTCCTTACTCTTACCGTTGGAAGCCTTGCTATGGTTTTAAAGCATACGGTGTATGTATGCCCTCAGGTTTTCATGTGCATGGCATTGATGTTTCCCATTATCAAGGAAACATAGACTGGAAAATGCTGACCCAGACCCGACAGGGAAAATTTCCTATTCATTTTGTCTTTATGAAAGCTTCGGAAGGAGGCGATTATGGGGACAAGGCTTTTAGCTCCAATTTTGATTCGGCGAAAACATATGGGTTTATCCGTGGGGCTTATCATTTTTACAATCCGAAGACAGATCCTGTCCGTCAGGCCGATTTTTTTATCAATTCCGTCAAGCTGGATTCAGGTGACCTTCCTCCTGTGCTCGATATTGAGAAGAGGGGAAAGGATGAGAATCAGCTCCGTCGTGACCTTAAACTGTGGCTTGACAAAATAGAACAGCACTACAAAGTGAAGCCTATTCTTTATACTTCTTATAAGTTTAAAACGCGTTATCTGAATGATTCGGTCTTCAATTCTTATCCTTACTGGATAGCTCATTATTATGTAGACTCGGTGGAATACAGGGGGGAGTGGAAATTCTGGCAGCATACGGATGTGGGTACGTTGCCGGGTATTCGTGAGAAGGTGGATTTGAATATTTTCAACGGTTCGTTGGAAGAATTGCAATTAATGACCATAAAGAAATAAGGGAACTGTGCCTGAGGTTCCGAAAACTTTGTTTATATTTGCTTTATGAACTTACTGCTCAATATTATTTGGCTGATTTGCGGCGGATTTCTGATCTGCGTGGAATATATTGTTTCCAGCCTGTTGCTGATGATTACTATCGTCGGCATTCCTTTCGGTTTCCAGACTTTGAAGTTGTCTATGCTGGCTCTTTGTCCTTTTGGGCGGGAAATACGCAGTTGTCCCGGTGATGGTGGATGTCTCAGTGTGTTGATGAATATCATCTGGATACTTGTAGGTGGAATCTGGATCAGCCTCTCTCATCTGGCATTCGGGGTGTTGCTTTGCATCACTGTCATCGGCATTCCATTCGGACTGCAACATTTCAAGCTGGCGGGCTTGGCACTTACTCCTTTCGGAAAGGAGATTGTATAATAAATATAATACCGATATGATCGTTTGGTCACTTTGGATAAAATGCAGCGTCCTACGTGCGTTTGTCACCGCTTGATTCCGGTTCTAATTTTCAGGGAAGAAGAACAAAAGGACAAAAGAGAGAAAATCCGTTCTTTTGTCCTCGAATAAATCAATGCACATCCTGCGTGGTTGGTGGCAATTCCGTCTTTATCGCGTCTTTGCCATACTTGAAAATGGTATTATTTCATGATGAATTTCACAGCTGCCCAGTTGTTCTTTTCTCGATGATGTACGAACTCCATTCCCAGACTCTCCGCTTTTTCGCGGATAAAAGGAATATCCTGTATATAGAATCCACTCATAAATATTTCCGAACCCGGATGCATACAGGCGGCATAATGGGGAAGGTCTGCCAGAAGAATATTCCGGTTAATGTTGGCAATAATCACATCAAACGCTTTGCGCCCTTTCAGCAGATTGGCGTCACCCAGTTCCACTGTAATGTTATGGATATGGTTCAGTGCAATGTTGTCTTTTGAATTGTTGACGCACCAGTCGTCAATGTCGATGGCTGTCACAGGATTGGCTCCTCGCATGGAGGCAAGGATGGCAAGAATAGAAGTGCCGCATCCCATATCCAGGACTGATTTTCCTTTCAGGTCGGCTTCTAACAGCTCGCTGATTATAGAGCTGGTCGTTTCATGATGCCCTGTGCCGAAAGCCATTTGCGGGTTAATCAGAATTTCATACTCAGTTTTCGGAGTGTCTTTGTGGAACGTGCTGTGAATGCAGCAACGGTCACCTATGACGATGGGTTGAAAGAAGTTTTTCTCCCATTCTTCATTCCAGTTTTTGTCTTCGGCTTCCTTTATGGTGTATTCTATCCGGGTGTCAGGTAAAGGGAAGTTCACAACCATTTCTTTCAGTGCTTCCTCGTCAAAGAGAGTTTGCTGGATATAGGCCTGTATTCCCCCTTCACATTCTACAAAACTTTCAAATCCTATTTCTCCGGCCAATGCGGACACTACATCATTCACTGTTTCATTACAGGGATGTGTTGTAAAGGTTACTTCTAAATATTTCATATCTTTTCGTTTATTCTATCACTTTACGGAGCAATGCCTCCATCTCATTTTTGAAGATGCCCGCTTCATGCACTTTCACCCCGTCCACATAGAACGTGGGAACGTAATAATAGTCGTATTGGTCGGCTATATCAGGATGTTGGGTTTCTTCTATCATTTCTATTTCTATAGGTTGGAATTCAGGATATTCTGCTTTCAGTTCTTCAATATAGCGCAGTGCTTTTTTGCAGAACGGGCATCTTTCCTGATAAAATAATTTCACTGGTTTCATACGATTGTTGGTTTAAGGATGATGACAAAGATAATTTCTTTTCATTACTTTCACAAACAAACCTTCCGTCTTTTTGTTTCAGACTTGTGCTCTCATTGCAATGTTAGATGCAATTATGCCCTCATGCCCTCATTTGTGAGGTAATTTGTTTATAATGAACAGGTTATTTGTGATGGTAGCATAGAAGAGTATGAGGGCATTGCCCTCATACTCTTCTATGGTAAAATAAATTATTTCAACTTTGTTACATGATATAGGGTACCTCTGGTACTGGTCTTTTTAGGAATGTTCAGTTTGCGGAGAATACGTCCAAACCAATTTATTTTATTGATAGACAGTTTGTCGCGTGTGTTCTCTTGAAGATAATTAAAAATATCCATGGCAGTCATCCATTCTCCCTCCTTTTCGTTGGTTGCAGAAGAAAAGTTACAATGGAATAAATGCTCCAAAGGTGATATTTGCTCAAATTCGCTGTTGCTTTGTCGTAAAACGGCCTCATCTTCGTCATTCAGCCAATAACGTTCGTTCTTATAAAGTAAATGCATGGCTTGCGCATAGAGTTGGCGGTAGTCTATGGTGACATTGGTATCAATGGGATCGGTCACTTCGATACAGATAAAGCGACGGCTTCCCGTGGGGTCGGTGAGCAAATCCTTCTGATTGCTGGTGCCGATGAATGAGGCATAGCGGCGTAATTCGCGCACGCTGGTTCCGTAAGGCTTGCGCAGATTGGCTGTCGGTTTTTGTAGCAGATGTTTCAGAAAGCCTTGTTGATTTACGGTAATCTGGTCGAATTCGTCCAGGTTGATAAGGAAAAATCGTCCCAAGGCACGCTCCGCTTCCTGTTTGCTGCTGAAGTCCAGGCTGTCGGCATAGCCGAAACGGAGTTCGGGTGGCAGCAAGATACGGCAATAAGTGGATTTCCGGAATCCTTGCGAACCTACAAGTAAAGGTGAAGTGCTGTTTCCATGCTGGCGGTCCATCCCCCTCCAATGCGCCACCATGCCTAGAAACCAACGGTAAAAGAGTTCTTCCCAATGCGGATTGCCGCAAGGAACGAGCCGGGCAAGTGCGCGGATGCGGTCAGTACCGTCCCATCGGGGAAGGTCACACAAGTATTCTTCTACAGGATTGTAAAGCGGAACGAAATCGGAGGTGAGAAAGCGGTCTATATCCCGGTCCCACACTTGCAGCCCTTCTTTTAAGGCGCAGAGGGCGATACTGTTGCGGGTACGTTTATCTAAAGGCTTGAAATAGAAATGAACAGAGTCCCGTTGACGGTATTCCACCTCGTCCAGCACGGTGTTGAAGCGGAATTCATACCGTCTTTTCAAGAATTCCTCCAGCCGGAAGGTGGCTTCCTGCTCTTTACTGAAACCGCTTTTTTTACCGAAACCTTTCATTTCCCGGTATCCGTTGCCAAAAGCTGTACGGATGGTTTCTGTGTCCGTTGCGTGAAAATAGTGCATCAGCGTGCGCTGTACGGCTTCCTCTTCGGGGATGCCTGTTTTGAAGCATTGTTCTACCAGATGGGGCAGTAAAGGTTCCAGCCCGTCATCACGTTTCCAGTTTTCCATCTCGGCCAATGCTCTTTTCCGTGCCGACTGGTACATCTGGGCAAAAATCTGCATACTTTCGCAGCCGGGTGTCATTCGTTCCGGTGCGCTTTCGCTGTTTTGTTTCCGTTGCCGGAAAGTTTCCTCATCGGGCAGGGCAAGCGGTTGCTCTATGCAGAAAGGAACGGACGAAGGGTTATAGTAAGGTTGTTCATCCACGGTCATGCGACAGCTTTGCATCAGGTCCGGTTCCTTCAGTGTGATGCCGAAAGGAAGCATGGGCTGGTAGCATGTCACCGCCAGCCGATAGGCGTGGGCATGAAACAGGAGGACTTCTTGTGTGGCAGTGGGCAAGCTGCCGTCAGTGCGTGCGAAGCGTACCCATATCTTTACGCTCCGTCCGCTTGAACCGCAGAAAGCGGCAAAGGTTTGTGGCAGTTGCTCTACTTGGCGTTTCACATATTCCACCTCATACAGGTCGGCGAGCCGGTTCACTTCCAGCTGCACCAGTCCGTTGTAATGTTTCATACGTTTCTCACCCTTTTGTTTGCGGGTATATTCTACGGCAGGATAGACACGCGGCAGTTTGTCGATGTGGACGTAGCGGGCGGACGATCCTGCCAGCCGGGGTAGTATTTCACGCAGTTCCGATATATGCCCTGCTTTGTTCTCTGTCTTTACTTTCTCGAAGAATGCGTCCGTATCGCATAGTGACAAGGCTTCTGTCCCCTGTTCTTCATCTTTCCTGATGAGTGTAATTTTCATATTTGTCTTTCGTTTGAATGTTTTTTTGGTTTTATGTACCTCCCATGGAAAAGATGATGTTCTGTCGTGTGGAGAAGACTGCGTATTGCGAGTGTCTATGTGTGCATATTTTTAGTAAAGATAAGGTTTCTTTCCGGATTCTGCAAATGCTTTCCGGATTAAATGCCGTCTTTTTCTTTTTCCTTTCTTTTCTGTGTTTTTATTCTTAGTCTCAGTGCATATTCCCCTGTCTCTTATTTGTTTTCTACCTTTTCTTTTCTTATTTTTGTATGTTTGTAATTAGTTATCTACCCTTGTGATTAAGTCTGATCATAAAGGTGATTAAAATTAATCACAAAGGTAGTTAAGCTTAATCACATCCGTGATTAATAGATATTGAACTTTCATCAATAAAAAAAGAACAGTATGGCAATACTATTTGATTGGTACGAGAATCCCAAAACCTCTGAGCAACAAGGGGAAGAGAATATGTTGCATCCGCGTCTCCGGCTGAATGGGAAAGTAAGCACGGCCCAGCTCCGTGCCCGTATACAGAAATATTGTACATTGACGGAAACGGATGTAATAGCCGTGCTCGATGCGCTGTCACACGCCATGGGCGAGGAATTGGCGGAAGGCAGGCAGGTGCATCTGGACGGCATCGGCTTTTTCCGTCCCAATCTGGTGAGCACCGAGCCGGTAACCGAAAAGACGAAACGTAAAAATACAAAGGTAAGGCTTAAGGGGATTGTTTACCGCCCCGACCGATTATTGATGGATGAGGTGGGAAAGGTAAAGGTGCAGCGTACCCGGTTCTCGTTTCATTCAAGTAAACTGACCGATGAGGAAATTGACGCATTGCTGACGGAGTTCTTCACAACTCATGATTTTGTGCAGCGGAAAAGTTTCCAGCTTCTTTGCAGTATGACACAAAGTACGGCCAGCCGCCATTTACACCGCTTGTGCGAGGAAGGAAAGCTGAAAAATGTGGGACTTCCCAAACAACCGGTTTATAAGCCGATAAATGGGTATTATGTTGTGAATGAATGATTTAAGTGAGATGTGCAAGAAAATAGGAGTGAGGGCATGAGGGCAATGCTCTCACTTTTTAACATGCCCTCACTGTGTGTAGTGGTTTAATAATGAGTAGGTTATGACTTTTAGTGAGGGCATGAGGGCATAAGTGGGTGCAACTTAATATAAAAAGTTGTTTTACCACCAGATTTGTTTACCATCAACGTATGTGAACGGACGTTCTTCTGTTTTCCGTGTGTGTGCAGAAATAGATAAAATAGTTGAAGTCCGTTACTAAAATAGGGAAATCCCTACCAACTAATAGGGATTTTCTTTGTTATGAACTGAAACCTCTGGCTATCTTTGCACTAGAAAAAGTAGATAGAATAACAAATAAAACAGGTATGAGTATGAAAAAGATTGTATTAGCTTCGCTTATGATGGTGTGCTTGCCTTATTGGGCAATGTCACAAAGCGTTGATGACGACCTTTATTTCATCCCTAAGAAAAAAGCTGAAAAGAAAGAGGAGGTTAAGCAAGAGGTGAAAGTGGTGGTTCCGCAGAAGCAGAACACGACTACCGTTTACGCAGCCCCCGGTTCTACAGTGGTGGTGAAGGATGTGAAAGGAAAAGTGCGCGATGTGGATGAGTATAATCGTCGTTATACTTCACGAGATAATAACTTCTCGATGGAGAATGATACCTTGTATATTGAGGAGAAACCTTTGAATGAGAGAGGGGAATGGGTTAATGGTTTTGAGGGCTCTCAAGACGATTATGAATACGCGATGCGTATCGTCCGTTTCCGCAATCCCCGTTACGCCATTCCGGTAAGCAGTCCGCTCTATTGGGATGTGGTTTACGGTTTGCCTTCATGGGATTGGAATGTATATGATGACGGATTGTATGCATACGTCTTTCCCACTTACACGAACCGCTTGTGGTGGGATTGGCGTTGGAATTATCCATATGGCGCCAGCTGGGGATTCAGTTGGGGATGGAGTTCGCCGTGGTACTACAATAGCTGGTACTATCCCGGTTATTGGGGTGGCGGCTACTGGGGAGGCTATTGGGGCTACCATCATCACCACCACCATCATTATTATCCGCATTATTCCGGTCACGGTTGGGGCGGCGGCTACTGGGGAGGCGGTCATGGATGGTATGGCTCAAGCAGACGTAATCCGGGGATACATGCCGGAAGATACACCAACAGCTATGGCTCTTCACGCCCAAGCCGGAATAATTATGTGAATAGTTATGATAGGAATAGTCGTAATTCGTATGTAGGAAATTCCAGACAAAATGTCCGTAATAGTGCTAATAGCTATCGTACCGCAACACGTAACGGATCTTCATCAGGAAGAGTGGTTTCGGGATCTGACGGTGTAAATTCGGTTCGTCCTAATAGAAGCGCTATCAGAACCCGTACAGGAGCAACTCTTTCACCAAGTCAGGCTGCAGGAGTCCGTCCGGGTAATTCGTATTCACGTCCGACAGAAGGAAGGGGTTCTTCCTATACCAGACCAAGCAGTACCCGGAGAAGTGTGGGAAATGCAGCAGGATCTGCTTATCAGAGAACAGGGGCTGCAAGCCGTGGCGCCTATCGTAACAATAGTGGCGTTTCGAACTCTCGCAGCAGTTCATATTCCCGTAGCAGCAGTCCTTCCCGTAATAGTTCGTCTAACTCTTACCGTAGTAGTGGAACTTCTTCTTCCCGTAGTAGTTTTTCTAGTGGCGGTGGGGCTTCCCGTAGTTCCGGAGGCGGTGTTTCCCGTTCAAGTGGCGGTGGCAGATCGCGTACCAGATAAGTAGCAGATTAAACCAGACTGTTGTATTTAATAGAATTGATGTATGAAAAATAAAGTAATAGTAACCGCTTGTACGTTGCTGGCAATGGCAACGGCAGGTGCACAAAATGCATACGATGCCGAGCGGTTGCTTGGTAATGATTTGAACGGAACAGCTCGTTTTGTGGGTATGGGTGGTGCAATGGGCGCTTTGGGCGGCGATATGTCTGTGATGGGCACGAACCCTGCCGGTATCGGCATCTATCGCAGCAATGATGTTGCATTGTCTTTCGGTTTTAATAATACGGCAGCGAAGAGTAATTTTTATGGCACATCGATGAAGGAAGACCGGACACGCGCTTCTTTCGACCAAATCGGTTTTGTATATAGCAATAAGATTGGCAATAATACTTCTCTGCGTTTTGTGAATTTTGGGTTCAATTATCATAAGAGCAAGAATTTCAATCGTTTGTTCTCGATGGGAGGAATATTGGATAACGGTCTCTCGCAGAGTATGCAATTGGCGGAACTGATGGACATAGGAATGGAAGGAGTAGGGGTTACCGGACCTGAATCGTTTCAGGATAAGATTATCCGTGTGGACAATCCTTATGCAAAATATTGGAATAAGTTGCCGGTGCTGGGAGTCTTGGGTGCCCAGACCGGTGTGGTGGACTGGCCGACCGGACAGGATAGAGTAATGGGTTGGAATTGTTATAGCAATAATTTCTTCAGCAAGGAGACCGGCGGTATCAGTCAATATGATTTCAATGTATCTTTCAATATCGAAGATAGAGTGTACTTGGGAGCTACTCTGGGAGTATATGATGTCAGCTATAATCGTTTCTCTTCTTATACGGAAGATTTGAATGATGATTTCGGTAAAGAAAACGGTGGTTATACCTTGGATAATTATTATACTTTGGACGGAACCGGTATTGATTTGAAACTGGGTGTGATTGTCCGGCCTTTCGAAAGTTCGCCTTTCCGTTTGGGCTTTGCCGTACATACTCCCACATGGTATGATTTGAGAGAGAGCTATAATGCCAATTTATCTTCAAATATTGATTATTATGGAGAGGCGTACAATCAGAATCTTGGTGATTTCTTGATTGGACGTGATTATGATTATCTCACTTATGATTATAATCTGACTACACCGTGGAAGTTTAATGTCAGCGCAGGTACTACTGTCGGAGGTTTGGTAGCTATCGGAGCAGAATATGAATATCAGGATTATTCTTCCAGTAAATTGGAGGATGTGGATGGTTATCCGCTGGGCGACCAGTCAAGTGTGGACGATTATCTGAAAGGTGTTCACAATCTGCGTGTAGGTATGGAAACGCGTATTGTTCCCGAGTTTAGCATTCGTGCCGGATATAACTACACATCGGCAGCTTTTGCTAAGGATTCTTATAACGCACTGGCTTTGTATAGCACACATACCGATTATAACAATACGGAGTCAAAGAATACGTTTACTTTCGGTTTAGGTTATCGCGGAAGCGTGATATATGCCGATTTAGCTTATAAATATGATATGTATAAGTCTAAGTTTTATCCTTTTGATGATGTGGAGCTGAAAGCCGCACAGGTGGATAACTCACGTCATCAGTTGTTGTTCACTGTAGGAGCACGTTTTTAATGGATTTATTGTGAGTCTAATATAGTTAAATTTAATGCGAATGTATCAGGAGCGAAGCTTGCTCTTGATACATTTTTTTTGTAGGATGTTGTGGTTAAAGGGAAAAGCTGTCTAATTCTTTTGTTGTTTTTGCATTATTGCTTTATATAATAAGATTGATTTCTGTGCAGTTTGCATTGAGGGGATTGCTTGAGAAAGATTCTGTAACGCAAGGGGATATATGATTGTTTCTTTGCTATTTGATTAAAAGAGGATTATTAACATGTCATTATTTATGACGGTATTCTTTCTTTTTCCAGAAGTTGAGTCCGACATATACACGTAGTGTTCCGAAAGTGTTAGTCAGTGAAAAATCTTCTTTCCGATAATCGTAGGTGTGCATGACCAGTGCGGCACCTGCGAAGTATTTGCTGTTGTTATAGACTATGGAGGCACGGGTAATCAAATCGAAATTGATATCTTTTATCCAATGGGTATGGGGTTGGGGAGTATCGTTTATCTTTGATTTCTTATAGGCAATGGCGGGAAGGAGTGAAAGATTGGATACCCAGTTCTTGGCAAAGACCCAGTTATAGCCGTAGCCCAGACAAAGGCTGTAATCCGAATATTTCACTTTCTTGAAAAGTAAAGCATTGTGTAACTGATCACGCATCTCGGTCGGTAATTTATCATAATCAAAAGAAATATTATGCTGTGAGTAAGAGAATCCTGCCATTAAAGAACCGGCACTTTTCCTTTGGTTTGTAGATTGGCTGTAAGCGGCAGGGGGGGGAAAAAGTTTTTTATTGAATATTTTGCTGTCAAGGTTGCCTTTTCATGGGGAGCAACTGTTTTAGCTGCAGTTGTTATCTCGTTTCCGCTAATGTACCGGGCAGCAAGAGGGGCTTTTGAACAGGTAGATCCAGATGTACTTTCTGCAGGAAGGACAATTGGAATGAGTGAGTGGAAGATCTTCTGGAAAGTACAGCTTCCGATTGCCTGGCCAGGAGTTATCTCCGGGGCGGTACTCGCCTTTGC